>Ga0154929_122_pt1 | contig 74209 bp, 97 predicted proteins | sample RifCSPhighO2_01_FD_105897 | JGI IMG/M metagenome (GOLD analysis project Ga0154929, IMG submission 105897) | Candidatus Staskawiczbacteria bacterium RIFCSPHIGHO2_01_FULL_34_27
TTAATTGTTTAAACCTCCGTGTTTTGTTTAATTTTTGCTTCATACTTGTATTTTACTACAAGCGTTGCAATTGATTGTTGAACTCGGTAGTTTTCCACTGGACGTATATTTTTAAAGAGCTATAATCAAGACAGCTCTGAAGTTCCAATAAATATTCTATATTACCTTTTTTAAGGGAGCTCAATATTTGTCTCGGCTTTGGTCGTGGCTTGAGGGCACCCACATAAATTTTAATAGAAATATTAAAAAGGAAGTCAGAGCAACTAAAAAACACTTTTTAAAAAGTGTTTTTTAGTTAAGTAATAATAGTAAAATTCGGGGCACTGAGAATCGAATTCAGGCTACATGATCCCCAGCCATGCGTACTGCCTCTATATTATGCCTCGTCTGCGTTTTGTGGTAGGCTTGGCCTACCACAAAACGCAAAAACAAATTATACTTTTGCCATTGCTTTTATGCATTTAGCGCAAGCTAAAACCCTTTCTTTTTTGCCAGTAAGCAAACGAACCCATTGTAAGTTTGGGTATTTTCTTAGTTTTTGAGTAGGGTTGTATTTGCCCCTTAGTTTTACTAAGATCCAAGACATCCCTGACTTTTTAGAACAAATTGTACAGATTTTTGAAGCCATAATAGTTGAAAATTCAAAATTCAAAGCGCTAAACTCTAAATAATTTCAAAGCCCAAATATTTTAAATTCAAAACACAGTTTGAGTTTTGGATTTTAGTATTTTGGATTTGTTTAGGATTTAGGATTTTGAATTTAGGATTTAGTTATATTATCCTATCTTTTCTTTTTTTGCAATATCTGTTATAAATAATATAAATTTATGTTTGATCCTATTATAATTTTCTATTTAATAATTCTTCTTTTTTCTGTTATTATTCATGAGTTATCTCACGGATACATAGCCAATTCCTTAGGTGATCCTACTGCAAAATATGCAGGGCGACTTACTTTAAATCCCTTACCTCATTTAGATCTTTTTGGTTCGATTATGCTGCCCGCACTTTTATTCATATCAACAGGAGGTGCATTTGTATTTGGATGGGCAAAGCCAGTGCCAATTAACCCATATAACCTTAAAGATCAAAAGTGGGGCTCTCTTAAGGTTGCAATTGCTGGGCCAATTTCAAACATTGCCTTGGCAGTGTTTTTCGGATTGCTAATACGATTTATTCCCCAAGAATTTTTTCTTACATCATATGGTTTCGGATTAAAAGAAGTATTTTTTCTTGTAGTAAGAGTTAATATTATGTTGGCAGTCTTTAATTTAATCCCAATACCACCACTTGATGGTTCTTGGATACTTTTTAAATTTTTCCCCCAGAATTTTGAAAAAGCTAGATTATTCCTTTCTCAGTACGGAATTATTATACTTTTACTATTCCTTTTTTCAGGATTATTAGATCAATTAAATTACGTAGCTATATATATAGTACGTTTAATCACGGGAATTTAAGTAAAAGTGCGAAGTGTTGACTTCATTATTATTTTCTGATAAACTTTCAGACATTGGGCGATTTGTGTGTTTATTTTTAATTTTTTATTTTACTACAGTGCCTACGATAAATCAATTAGTTAAAAAACCAAGAAAGAGTATAAAAGCCAAAAAGAAAGGAGTCGCGCTTCATTTTGGTTTTAACGTATTAAAAAACAGGCCATCAGTATATCCGTCTCCATTTAAAAGGGGAGTATGTATTAAGGTGTTCACTCAAACTCCAAGAAAGCCAAATTCTGCTCTAAGAAAAGTTGCAAGGGTGAAATTATCAAATGGAATGGAAGTGACTGCGTACATTCCCGGAGAAGGTCACAATTTGCAAGAGCACTCGGTGGTATTAATTAGAGGAGGCAGGGTTAAGGATTTGCCAGGAGTGCGATATCATATTGTAAGAGGAGTGTTAGATACCACAGGAGTTGAAAATAGAAAACAGGGAAGGTCAAGATACGGAGCTAAGTTGTCAAAGAAGTAATTTTGAATTTTGAATAAAATTAGAATTTCGAATTCTTTAAATGCGTTTTAATAATTAAATCATTAAAAATTCAATCAAAATTAAAAATTAGAAATTCATGCGAAGAGCCTATAAAAAACACAAAATTACCCCAGACAACACCTACAACGATGTAGCTGTTTCTCAGTTGATTAATAAAGTGATGAAAATGGGTAAAAAAACAACCGCGCAAAAGATTGTGTATGGGGCATTTTTCATTATAAAAGAAAAAACTAAAAGAGAGCCTTTAGAAGTGTTTAAGCAAGCTGTAGAAAATGCTTCTCCGTTATTAGAGGTTAAACCAAAAAGAATTGGAGGCGCCACTTATCAGGTTCCTATGGAAGTACGGCAAGAACGAAAAATGTTTTTATCTTTAAAATGGATAATTGATGGAGCAAGAGGCGGAAAAGGAAGATCAATGCAAGAAAAATTAAGTCAGGAAATAATGAATGTTGCAAATAACGAAGGAGCAGCTATGAAAAGAAAAAACGATATGCACCGAATGGCAGAAGCAAACAAAGCATTTGCGCATTTTGCACGGTCTAGATAAAATCTCGGGAAAGGATTTCCCCGCAAAAGAGCCCGGGGTTTGCTAGGGGAAGGCACTTTTGGAGAAAATCCTTTCCCGAGATTTTTTATAAAAAAATAGCGCCGATTTGAATTATCAGCGCCCTTAAATAAATTACTTTTTCTCTCTTTTCCAAACGAAAAAGATCACTGGCTTTCCGTTTGTTTCTTTTATCTGAAGCAGTTGGAATTGTACAAGTTCCCAACCATCCTGCTCCCTCTTTTGTGTGAATTGTTTGACTTTTCCCATTATTTGGTCGTGTTCGTAGCATTCTTCATTATATATACCACCCCACTCAACTAAATGTTCCCACTTTTGCATGATTTTCTCCTTTCAAGGGAAAACGCCACTTCTTGTTAATTTTACACCCCTTAAAATTTATTGTCAATAGTTCGTAGAAATTCTATTTTCTACTTTCTATTTTCTAGATTCTTACATTATGAATCGTTCTCATCCACTAGAAAAACTTCGTAACTTCGGAATTATTGCTCACATTGACGCCGGGAAAACGACGGTTTCCGAGCGCCTTTTGTTTTATACCGGAGTTTCACATAAAATTGGAGAAGTGCACGAAGGGGACACTGTTATGGATTGGATGCCTCAAGAGCGAGAGAGGGGAATTACCATTACCGCCGCCGCCATTACTATGCAGTGGAAGAGCATTCAAATGAACTTAATTGACACTCCCGGTCACATTGACTTTACGGCTGAAGTGCAAAGATCCTTGCGCGTGTTAGATGGCGCGGTTGTTGTATTTGACGGAGTTGCCGGAGTTGAGCCTCAATCTGAAACCGTTTGGCGCCAGGCCGATAAATACGGCACGCCAAGGATTTGTTTTGTTAATAAATTAGACAGAATGGGCGGAAACTTTGAAAAAAGCTTTCAAAGTATTTTAGATAAATTGACCAAAAATGCTGTGGCGATGAATTTGCCAATCGGGGAAGAAGAACATTTGTCAGCTATTATTGATTTATTAAAAATGAAAGCGATTTATTTTGAAGGAGAGAAGGGGGAGAAAGTAGTTGAAAAAGAAATTCCTGCTGATATGTTAGAAAAAGCCAAAGCCTGGAGAGAAAAAATGATTGACCGAATTGCCGGAGAGGACGATACATTAACCGATAAATTATTGGGTGGGCAGGAAATTTCAAACGAAGAATTAATGACCGTTATGCGAAAAGCTTGTTTGGCGTTTAAGTTAGTGCCAGTATTTTGCGGCAGCGCGTTAAAAAACAAAGGCACGCAATTGATTTTGGATGCCGTAATTGATTATTTGCCAAGCCCACTAGATATTGGTTTTGTAAAAGGAACTGATCCAAAAACTGGAGCCGAAATTGAAAGAAAATTTTCCGATACAGAGCCTTTTGCGGCTTTAGTATTTAAGGTTGCTACTGATCCATTTGTAGGCCAACTTACTTTTTTTAGAGTTTATTCTGGCACTTTGAATAAAGGAACTTATGTATTGAATTCTGTCACAGGTGAACAAGAAAGAATTTCAAGAATTTTAAGAATGAAGTCTAACTCAAGAGAAGAACTTGATGTAATTTATGCCGGAGAAATCGGAGCCACTGTCGGCTTGAAGGATACCAGTACGGGACACACATTGTGCGACAAAGAAAAGCCGGTGGTACTTGAAAAAATTTCATTCCCAGAGCCGGTGATTTCCATGCGAGTTGAACCAAAAACCAAAGCTGACCAAGAAAAGCTTATTATGTCTATTAGAAAGTTAACCCAAGAAGATCCAACTTTTAGAATTAAAGAAGATATAGAAACCGGTGAAACTATTATTTCAGGCATGGGAGAACTTCACTTGGACATTATTCAAGATAGGTTGCGCCGTGAATTTAATGTGGATGCAAACTTCGGTAGGCCTCAAGTTGCTTACAAAGAAACTATTTTGGGAGAATCTGAAGCAGAAGAAAAATATGTAAGGCAGTCTGGCGGGAAAGGGCAATATGGGCATGTGTGGTTAAGAATTAAGCCAAAGGAGCGAGGCACAGGCTTTGAATTTATTGATGAAATTAAAGGGGGAGCTATTCCAAAAGAATTTATCAAGCCTACTGAAAAAGGTATTATAGAGGCGATGGATAAAGGAATTGTAGCGGGATATCCAATGGTTGATGTTGAGGTTACACTTTTTGATGGAAGTTTTCATGACGTTGACTCTTCTGAATTTGCTTTTAAAATTGCTGGATCAATGTGTTTTCAAACTGCCGCTAAAAGAGCAAAGCCAGTAATTTTAGAACCTATTATGAAAACTGAAGTCATCACTCCCGAAGCATTTTTTGGAACGGTTATTTCAGACTTAAATTCACGAAGAGGAAAAATTGAAGAAACCAAAGAAAGAATGGGAATGAAAATATTAGACGCAAAAGTTCCATTAAGTGAAATGTTTGGATATGCGACAGCTCTTCGTTCTCTAACGGAAGGCCGCGCCTCTTTTACCATGGAATTTAATTCGTATGAGCAAGTGCCAAGCAACGTAGCTTTGCAGATTGTTGAAGGTAAAGTGAAGTAGGGGTCGCTAGGCAAGTTTCTATCAAAAGAGCCCGGGGTTCGCTAGGCGAGGCACTTTTGATAGAAACTGCCGTCGCTTTGATGAATTACGCTAGTTGCATTTCGCTTCGCTGATTTCACTTCGTGAAATATGCAACTGGAAAGGAATCTGTATTTTATGTAAAAAAAAGAGCGCTGAACCGAAGTTCAACGCTTTGAATAATAAATTACGAAGGAGACTTTTCCTTTACTTTTTCTAAAATTTTCCGTTCTAACAATGCGTAAGAAACATTTGCTGAATGATCACTATTGGGTGTTACTTGGAACCCTATTACTTTCCACCCCTGACTTCCAAGATTATTAAGTTCTTTTTGAAAAACTTTTTCTTCGGCGTCATATACTCTCCTATATTCCCATCTTTGCATAATAGTTTCCTTTCAAGAGAAAAAGACTTGTCCGCATTGCTAAGCAAAGCGTTGCAGACAAGGGATGGACGAATTATCAAAGACACTGCAAATAATTTATCATTTTAAGTGTATTTAGTCAAATTTGACACACATTTGACACACATTTTTTGAAGGGTTAGAATTGAAGTATGAATGTTACAAAATACGATTTATGCAAAAAAGAAACTGACGGAAAATATATATCTGCTGGTGTTGGGTTTTTTCCCAAAATAGAAGTTTGTTATGATCACGGTTTACCTATTGTTAAATTTTTAAAAAAGCATAAAATTATAGAAGAAGACTAAGAAAAAGAAATTTAAAGAAATATGAAGGAAGATAATTTAGAATTAGTTGAATATTTAGATGGAAAATTCAAAAAAGTTGAAGATGATTTTAATGATTTGAAAAAAGATTTTAATGCTCTTCAGACTTCGGTTGATGCATATGCGAATAAAGCAGATACCTATTTTCAGGAAATGGCTATGTTAACGCTTAAGGTGAACAGGCATGAAAAGTGGTTAGAAAAAGTGGCAGAAAAATTGGGTATGAAATTGGAATATTAATTTTTTTAAAAAGCGCAGTTTTTTAGCGTTTTTTTAGTTTAAATCATTGACTTATTTTTTATAATGTAATAGAATTATTAAAATAAATAAAATTTTAAATTAATTGGTTACCAAGCACAGAAATTTATTAGAAATTTTGTACTTGGTGCCAATTTAATAAATTAAATTGTCATGGCAGAAAAATTTGAGCGAACAAAACCCCACGTAAACATTGGTACTATTGGTCACGTTGACCACGGGAAAACTACTACTTCGGCGGCAATTATGCACGTAACAAAATTGCGTGGTTTAAAGTCGTCTGGACAAGGAGTTGATGAAATTGATAAGTCGCCAGAAGAAAAAGCCAGAGGAGTCACAATTTCTATCACTCACTTAGAGTGCGAAACTCCAAAAAGGCACTATGCTTTAATTGATTGTCCTGGACACGCCGACTATATTAAAAACATGATTACAGGAGCCGCTCAAATGGACGGCGGAATTTTGGTTGTATCAGCTCCAGATGGACCAATGCCTCAAACAAAAGAACATATTCTTTTGGCCAAACAAGTAGGACTGCCTTCCCTTTTAGTATTTATGAATAAATGCGATATGGTTGATGATCCAGAAATTTTGGATTTAGTTGAGTCCGAAGTAAGAGAATTATTAAAGAAATATGGTTTCCCTGGAGATGAAACTCCAATTATAAGGGGATCGGCAATAAAAGCATTAGCTGCAACTTCTGCTGATGATCCAGCAGCCAAGCCAATTATTGAATTACTTGATGCTTGCGATAATTATATTTCAGAACCGGAAAGAGAATTAGACAAGCCTTTTGCTATGGCCATTGAAGATGTATTTTCAATTGAAGGAAGAGGAACTGTAGCTACTGGAAGAATTGAAAGAGGAATTATAAAACAAAATGACGAAATTGAAATTGTTGGAATCAGACCAACTCAAAAATCAGTAGTGGTTTCAGTTGAAATGTTCCAAAAATCATTAGATCAAGGACAAGCTGGAGATAATGTTGGTATTTTACTAAGAGGTCTTAAGAAAGAGGATATTGAAAGAGGCCAAGTATTATGCAAGCCAGGAAGCATTAATCCCCACACTGAATTTGAATCAGAAGTATATGTATTAAGTAAAGACGAAGGCGGTCGCCACACACCATTTTTTTCAGGATATAAACCCCAACTTTATATTAGAACATCTGACATTACGGGGGATGTAACTTTGCCAGCTGGAACTGAAATGGTAATGCCTGGAGATACTGCTAACTTAACAGTTAAATTGATTGTACCAGTTGCCTTAGAAGAAAAAGGGAAATTTGCTATTCGTGAGGGTGGTAAAACTGTTGGAGCAGGCGTAGTTACTAAAATTATCAAATAAATTAAATATAAATGTCAGCTCTTAAAAAAACAGTGGTGAGAAAAAAACCTGAAAAGAAAGATGATATCCAGAAAGAATCCAAAGTGTCTAGTGACCAGGTAGTTATGTCCAAGCTTAGAATAAAGCTTAAAGCATATGACCACAAAATTATTGATAATTCTGTAAGACAGATAATTGATATTGCAAATCGACATGGGGTAGAAGTTGTGGGACCCGTGCCACTGCCAACAGAAGTTTTAAAATACACTGTAAACAGGTCAAGTTTTGTTCATAAGAATGCCAGAGAACAGTTTGAAATGAGAGTTCATAAAAGAATAATTGACATTTTAAGTCCTAATCAAGAGATTATAGAATCATTAAGAGACTTAAATTTACCATCAGGAGTAGATATATCTATTAAGATATAGCTACTCGAGGGGTGGGTCGGCGGGGACACTTGGTGTCCCATCCGTTTAGGAAATTATTCAAAACCGAGGGTTTTGAAGGAGAGGCGAAGCGCTGACGGGGTTGATATTTCTATTAAAATTTGAGCCCTAGCATAGGCGAAAACCCCGCCCTCTAAGCTGTTTTACTTGTAAAAGTAACAATATTAGAGTAAAGTAGTGAATTGTGTTTATTGTTAAAATTTAGAGGGCATAGAGGGCGGGGTCGCTCGCTACGCTCACGAGATACTACTCTTAATTTTTTAAGAGAAAAGTCCGCACTAAAATTTTATGTAAATAAAGTTTTAGTTTTGCCGGGCTAAAGCCCGGTATTTTGTTAGGTTAATGAATTACCACGAATTGACTAACGAATCTACACGAATCACAAATCAGCCTTCGGGAGTCTCTGCGGGTCCAGCGTGTATTCGTGATAATTCGTAATTTACGAAGTAAATTAAAATGAAGTTTATTTTAGGAAAAAAAATTGAAATGTCCCAGATGTTTGATGAAAAAGGAAATGTAGTTCCAGTGACTTTGATTACTGCAGGGCCTTGTATTATTTTACAAAAGAAAACTAAAGATAAAGAGGGTTATGATTCTTTACAAATTGGATTTATAAAAATTGAAAAGAAGAATAAAATTAAAAAATCAATGAAGGGCAAGGAATATAGATATATTAAAGAAGCACGAATAGAAGATGATGGTAATATAGGAGATGAAATTAATGTTTCAATATTTAAGGAAGGGGATAAAGTAAATATAAGCGCCACGTCAAAGGGAAAAGGATTTCAAGGAGGAGTAAAAAGACACGGATTTCATGGAAGAAACGCAACCCATGGAGCAAAACACGAAGAAAGACAAATTGGATCTGTTGGACAAAGGTTTCCCCAGCACGTCATTAAGGGAAGAAAAATGCCAGGAAGAATGGGTTTTGAAAGAGTGACCGTAAAAAATTTGAAAATTGCTAAAATTGATGTAGAAAATAACATATTAGCATTGAAGGGCGCAATCCCAGGTTATCGAGGAACATTACTTGAAATTAGGGGATAGGGGGGCGTTTCGGTTATTTCCCCACAAAAGAGCCCGGGGTGTGCTAGGCGAGGCACTTTTGTGGGGAAATAACCTTACTTTGATGGTTAGAGCCAGTTAAATAATTTCGATTTTGCGAAATTACCTTAGGGCTATTTAACTGGAAAGGGATTGTATTGATGTAAAAAAAGAGCGCCTCGTTGTAAAAAACAATTCGGCGCCTGAATGAGACGGTCTATCTTGGAAGACCATCTCATGTCCTACTGCTGAATGCCACATTTTTTTCTTCTTTCTTTTCTCGTTCCAAAATAACTTGAAATTCATGATCATTTGTTAGTAGTGATGATATCACTCTCCAACTTTCTTCGCCGAGTTGGTTTATTGCTATAAGTAATTCACTTGCAGATTTAGTAGCGAAAATTTTGTATTCCCACTTTTGCATGATGTTCTCCCTTCGAGAGAAAAAGATCTGCCCACATTGCTACGCAAAGCGTTGTAGGCGGGGGATTAGGATACTTGTAAATGAGCGATGGGTATAATATAGTAAAAAAGTTTTGATTTGTCAATCGTCGCGAAAAATTTTGTCAAAAATTTTGCGCGAGGGAGGATAAAAAAAATAAAGCATGAAAATCGACGTTTATAACGAAAAAGGCGAAGTTACAGGAAGTACCATATTGCCAAAAGAAATATTCCAGGTTCCTATGAACGCTGATTTGGTGCACCAAGTGTTAATTTCACAGACTGCAAATAAAAGACAGGTTTCAGCTCATACAAAAAACAGAAGCGAAGTAAGGGGAGGAGGCAGAAAGCCATGGAGACAAAAAGGCACTGGACGAGCACGACATGGGTCTACTAGATCTCCTATTTGGAAGGGCGGTGGGGTTTCGGGAGGACCAAGAAATGATAAAAACTTTTCAAAAACTATTCCTACAAAAATGAGAAGAAAGGCATTGTTTATGGTGTTTTCAGAAAAAGCGAAGAATAATTTATTAGTTGTTTTAAATGCATTAGAAATAGAAAATCCAAAAACAAAATTAATGAATGAGATAATTAATAAATTACCTACTCAAAAAGCAAGCAGATTAGTGTTATATTCTAATGGAAGCAATAAGATATTTTTAGCAGCAAGAAATATTGTAAAGACAGGAGTGTCTGAAGTAAGAAATGTGAATTTGGTAGATTTGTTAAATTATAAATATGTATTGATATCAAAGGATGGCATTAAAGAAATAGAGAAAACATTTATTAAATAGTTATTAGTTTATAGTTAATAGTTTTAGTTAATTAGTTCTTAGTTAACTAAAAACTAAAAAAACTATAACCAATAACTAATAACCAAGAACTAACGTGGCTTTATTTGATTTTTTAAAAAGAAAAAAGGAAGTTCAAAAAGCAAAGGAGAAGTCTCCTGATAAGACTCAAAAAACACAGAAAAAATCTAGTGAGGGTTTAGTTAAAAATGAAATTAAGGAAGTTGTTAAAGAGGCTAAAGAAAAAAAATCAAAAAAAGATTATAAATTTTCGTACGCAGTGATAAGGGAGCCGCATATTTCTGAAAAAGCAACTTACCTTGGAAATAGCGATAAATATACTTTTAAGGTATATGATAATGCAAACAAGCTTGAAATTAAAAAATCTATTGAAGGAATCTATAGAGTAGATGTATTAGCTGTTAATATTATAAAAATTCCAGCCAAGAAAAGAAGAATAGGTAAAACCCAAGGGTTTAAAAAAGGTCATACAAAAGCAATTGTTACTATTAAAGAGGGTCAAAAAATAGAGGTTTTTTAAAATCTCTCTTACGAATTACAAATCAGGCCGAATTACGAATATTCGTAATTCGAAAAAATTCGTAATCAGCCTTCGGGATGTCCTATGGGACAAGCGTAGGGAAATTTATCGCAATAAATTATGAAAATTTTTAAACCAACAACTGCATCGAGGAGAGGAATGACAGGAATTGATTTTTCTTTGCTTACAAAAAAGAGAGCAGAAAAAAGACTTATAAAAAATATAAGAAGAAGTGTTGGCAGATCAAAAGCTTCTGGAAGAATTACTACAAGACATAAAGGAGGAGGAGTAAAAAGACTTTACAGAATTATTGAATTCAGTCAGACTATAATGAATAGTCCCGCAAAAGTAATTGCTTTGGAGTATGATCCAAATAGAACAGCTTTTATCGCTTTAATTGAATATTCCTCTTTACCTCGCGATTCATCAGGACAAACTACAAGAAGGCAGTATATTATTGCTCCACAGGGTTTAAAAGTGGGTGATGAGGTTGTTTTTTCGGACAATAGTTCATTAAAACCGGGCAACAGGATGAAATTAAAGAATATATCTGTTGGAGCATCTGTATATAATATTGAATTAGAACCTGGTCGTGGAGGTAAATTAGTCAGATCGGCAGGAAGCGCAGCTCAAGTTTTAGCTCAAGAAAACCGTCTTACTGATTTAAAAATGCCTTCAGGAGAAATAAGAAAAGTAAATGGAGAGTGTTTTGCTACAATAGGAATGGTTTCGAATCCAGAAAACAGATTTTATAGGGTGGGTAAAGCCGGAAAATCAAGGCTAAAAGGAAGAAGACCGCACGTAAGAGGATCAGCTATGAATCCGGTGGACCATCCACATGGTGGCGGAGAGGGTAGGCAGCCAATTGGTTTAAAACATCCAAAAACTCCATGGGGATTGCCAGCGCTAGGAGTAAAAACAAGAAATAGGAAAAAGTGGACAAATAAATATATTATTCAAAGGAGAAAAAAGAAATAAATGTCAAGAAGTTTGAAAAAAGGTCCCTATGTGGATCAAAAATTAATCGAAAAGGTTTTAAATTTAAGAAAAGACGAAAAAGTTATTATTAAAACCTGGGCAAGGCATTCTACAATTTCACCGGAAATGGTGGGGTTTACATTTGGAGTTCATAATGGAAAAGAATTTATTCCCGTATATATTGCAGAGGATATGGTGGGTCATAAATTGGGAGAGTTTTCAGCTACAACTAAATTTATAAGACATGGAGGTCGAATGCAAAAAGATATAGAATCTGGAGCTTTGCAAAAAGAAGCATCCAAAACAGTAGCGGCAACAAAACCAATAAAATAAGCGAGACAAAGTGAGCTTACCCCGCCCTCTAAGCAGTCTAAATTTTAGAAGATAGATTGTTTGGACCGCATAGAGGGCGGGGTGATGATATTCGCTTCGCTCATAATCATCATGGAAGTAAAAGCATCATTAAATAATTTAAGAACAGCTCCCAGAAAAGTAAGACAAGTAGTTGATCTAGTAAGAAATAAAAGTATTTCTGAAGCTAGAAACTTACTTGAATTTACAGTAAAAAAATCTTCAGAGCCAGTTTTAAAACTTTTAAATAGCGCAGTTTCATCTGCAGTGCATGATTTTAAATTAAATGAAGTTGATTTATATGTTTCTAAAATTACTGTTGATGAGGGGCCTAAATTAAAAAGATGGCATGCAATGAGCCGTGGCAGGGCATATCCAATTATTAAAAGAACATCAAATATAAATCTTATATTGAGTGAAGTGAATCAAACGGAAAAAGGTAAGAAAAATAAAAAATCAAAAATCAAAATGCAAAATGACAATGCAAAATTAAAAAATAAAAAACGCGCGAAGCGCGATACATAAATTTTAAAATTTGATTTTTAAATTTTACATTTAACAAAGAAATTATGACTCACAAAGTTCACCCAAAAGCATTTAGAATAAAGGGAATGGAGGATTTCAATATTCGCGGTTTTTATGGTGAAAAAATGCCGCAATACTTAGAGGAAGATTTTTTGATTAAGGATTTTTTAAAGACTAAATTGAAGGAAGCTTCAGTTGCTAATATAGAAATAGAACATTCCGCCAATAAATTAAATATTATTATTGAGACAGCAAGACCGGGTTTAATTATTGGAAGAGGAGGAGAGGGAGTTGAAATTTTAAAAAAAATGGTGGAGAGTAAAATTGCAAAAAATACAAAAAAATCTGTTGTGGCTAAAACTTCGGCACGACAAATAAAAATAGACATTAAGGAAATAAAAAATCCTTGGAGTTCAGCATCGTTAGTTGCTCAAATGTCCGCTCAGCAGATTGAAAAAAGAATTCCATTTAGGCAAGTTTTAAAGAGAAATATTGAAAGAGTTATGCAAAATAAAGAGGCGAAAGGTATTAGAATGGAAGTTTCTGGAAGATTAAATGGAATTGAAATTGCAAGACGTGAATGGCTTACTCAAGGTAGAATGCCCCGACAAACAATAAGAGCAGATATTGATTACGCGCAAGATGAGGCTCATTGCACATATGGAGCCATCGGAGTTAAAGTTTGGATATATAAAGGAGATAAATTTAATTAAAACGAATTCAAAAATCAAAATGCAAAATTAAGGAGTCGCGCCGAGGCGCGACAATATATAATCCCGACCGTGGGCGGGATACTAAAATTTTACACTTTAATATTTGCATTTTAAATTTAAGTGAGCCATAAGGCGAACAATTATGTCATTATTAATGCCCAAAAAAGTAAAACACAGAAAGTGGCACAAAGGCAGAACGAAAGGTGTCGAAACTAGGGCTACCCAACTTAATTTTGGCAGTTTTGGATTAAAGTCAATGGGTACAAAATGGATTACGGCGCGACAAATTGAATCTGCAAGACGTTATATAATAAGATATATGAAGAAAGGAGGCAAAATATGGGTTAGGATTTTTCCAGATAAGCCGGTAACATCTAAGGGAGAGGAGGTGCCATTGGGAGGTGGAAAGGGAGCAGTGGATCACTATGTATTTCCTATAAAACCCGGAAGAATTATTTTTGAAATTGATGGATTAAAAGAAGAAGTAGCGCGAGAAGCGCTTCGCGGAGCTTCAATGAAGTTACCAATTAAAACGAAAATTATTAAAAGAGAAGCATAGATATGAAAACTGAAGAATTAAGAAATAAGGATAAAAGTGAATTAGAAAAGCTAGTTTACGACTTAAGAAAAAAGCTAAGTGATGTTAGGTTTAATTTTTCCTCAACTCAATTAAAAAATGTAAAAGAAATTAGCAATATGAAAAAGGAAATTGCCAGAATATTAACGATTATACGAGAAAATAGTAAATAGAAATTAGAAAATAGAATACCTGTCTGCCGGCAGGCAGGCGAACGTCAAAATTCTACTTTCTAGATTCTAAATTCTAAATTTATGCCTAAAAAGAAATTAACAGGAATTGTAGTCTCTGATAAGATGCAAAAGACAGTAGTTGTTAAAGTAGAAAGGATTAAGGAGCATCAAAAATATAAAAAGAGATATAAAATTCACAAAAAATACAAAGCCCATGATGAAAGTCAACAATATCATATTGGTGATACTGTTATGATTGAAGAAACTGCGCCGATTTCAAAAGATAAGAATTGGAAGGTAATTAGCAAAGTGTAAAAATCAAAAATCAAAATGCAAAATTAAGGAGTCGCGCCACAACGCGACAATATATAATCCCGCCAGTGGGCGGGATACTAAAATTTTACACTTTGTGTCGCAAGACGAACTCGTTTCATATTTTCATTTTAAATTTAAGAGAGCCCAATAGGGCGAACGATCATGATTCAATTAAGATCAATGTTAAAAGTTGCAGATAATTCTGGTGCAAGAATAATCCAGTGTGTTAACGTTCCTGGTGGAACGCGCAGACGTTATGCTCAATTAGGAGATATTATTGTAGGAACGGTGAAAAAAGCAGATCCAAGAAAATTGGTTAAAAAACACGAAGTCGTAAAAGCGGTTATTGTAAGACAAAGAAAAGAATTTAGAAGGCAAGATGGTTCTTATATTCGTTTTGATGATAATGCAGTAGTTGTTTTAGCAGAAGGAAAGTTACCAAAAGGGGGAAGGGTTTTTGGTCCAGTGGCAAAAGAATTAAAAGATAAAGGGTTTGATAAAATAGCTATGATGGCAGCCGAACTACTTTAGAAATTAGAAAATAGTAAATAGAAAATAGAATATGAAAATAAAAAAAGGCGACAATGTATTAATAATTTCTGGTAAAGACAAAGGTAAGACAGCAAAGGTATTAAAATCTTTTCCGAAAGAAAGAAAGATTTTAGTTGATGGGGTTAATTTGAAAAAAAAGCATGTAAAGCCTAAAAAACAAGGAGAGAAAGGTCAAGTAATAAAAATTCCAGCTCCATTTGATGTTTCTGATGTAAAATTTATTTGTCCAAAATGCAGTAAAGCCACAAGATTAGGTTATAAAATTATTAATGACCTTCCAGATCTTTCGGGGCAAACTAAAAAGCTTAGAGTTTGTAAAAAGTGTGGTTTAGAGGTATAACCGAACCTCCTATGAATTACGAATGCAATCGAATTACGAATAACGGACACCGAACACATTCGTAACCAGCCTTCGGGATGCCCTGGGGTCAAGCGGAAAATCAGCCTTCGGGATGTCCTGCTGGTCAAGCGTAATTCGTAAGGAATTTATAACAATAAATTATGGAAAAATTACAAAAAAAATACAAAGAGAAGATTATTCCAGCTATGATGGATCGCTTTGGATACAAAAATCCTATGGCTGTTCCATCAATTAGAAAGGTTACTATTAATAGTTCTTTTGGAAAAGATGTAGCAACTAAAACTTCTGGAGAGAGAGAAAAAATACAAAAACTTATTATACAAGATATAGCCCTAATTTCAGGACAAAAACCTCAACTGGTTAAATCAAAAAAATCAATTGCTGGCTTTAAATTAAGGGAAGGACTTGAAATTGCGGCTATGGTAACTCTAAGAAAAGGTAGAATGTGGGATTTTTTGGAAAGATTAATTTATTTATCTTTGCCAAGGTCTCGTGACTTTAAGGGTATTGAAATAAAATCTGTAGATAAGGGTGGAAATTTAAACATTGGATTTCGTGAACACATTAATTTTCCAGAAATTTTTTCGGAAAAAGAAAAAACAATTTTCGGTTTAGAGGTTACAGTTTCTACAAATGCTAAAGATAGTAAAAAAGGTTTAGAATTATTCAGATTAATAGGCTTTCCAATTAAGGAAGAGAAAATAGAAAATAGAAAGTAGAATGTTAACGTTTCGTATTCTAGATTCTATTTTCTAGATTCTAGATTCTAAATTTATGGCTAAAACATCACAAATCGCAAGCGCAAAAAAGAAACCAAAGTACTCTTCAAGATTGATAAGACGCTGTTTTAAGTGCGGAAGAAGAAGGGGGTTTATGAGAGCATTTGGACTATGTAGAATATGTTTTAGAGAATTAGCAAATAAAGGCGAAATCCCAGGAGTAACCAAGTCTTCTTGGTAATTTCGAATGAAGAATTTCGAATTTCGAATAAAATCATAATTTCGAATTTCAAAAACACGTTTCAAAATTTAATCATTTAAAATTTATTCAAAATTAAAAATTAGAAATTTAAAATTCAAACCATGACTGATCCAATCACGGACATGTTAAATCAAATAAGAAATGCGCAAGCTATTGCAAAAACAGAGGTTTTGTTGCCTTTCTCAAAATTGAAAAATGAAGTTGCAATAATTTTAGCGCAAGAAGGATTTTTAGGAGATGTGAAGAAAAATGTAAAAGGTAAAAATAAAATACTTAAAATTAATCTGAAATACGATAATGGAGTACCAGCTATTGAGGGAATTAGAAGAGTTTCAAAGCCTGGCCAAAGAATTTATGTAAAGAATATTGATATAAGAAAAGTTAGAGGGGGATTTGGAGTGGCAATAATTTCAACACCAAAAGGTTTAATGACAAATAATCAAGCGAGAAAGGCAAAGTTGGGCGGGGAGGTTTTTTGTGAGGTTTGGTAGGGGGCGCTTCAGTTATTTCCCTACAAAAGAGCCCGGGGCTCACTAGGCGAGGCACTTTTGTAGGGAAATAACCTCGCTTTGATGGTTTTTTACGGATTGTATACAAAAAAAGCGCCTAATCGATAAATCGATTTTGGCGCTAAAGTTTTCATGGCCAGGAATCGCTATTTAACATTTCACTTATTATTTGCTTGTTGTATCTTGTAATTCTTTCATAAGTTTCTGGATCTTCTATCTTAAGACGACGCAGATACTTTACTTGTTTTGTTTCTAATGGATGAATAATGTTATCAATCCATGGTGGCAATAACCAATACAATAGTCGTTTTAGTTTTTTCACGATATGATCCTCCTAGTGGATGTAGCTTGTAAATGAGCGATAAATGTACTATAATAAAAAAGTTTAGATTGGTCAATATTAAAAATAATTATGTCAAGAATAGGTAAAAAATTAATTGAAGTTCCCTCAACCGTAAAAGTTGAATTAGACGGCCAGAGTATTAATGTTTTTGGCCCGAAGGGGGAGTTAAAAATAAATATCCATCAAGATATTAAGGCAGAACTTAAAGATGGCAAGATTTTTGTGTTGCCTAGAAGAGAATTATCTAAAAAATCAAAAGGACTTTGGGGATTGTACAGAGCTTTAATTTTTAATATGATACAGGGAGTAGATAAGGGCTTTGAAAAAAAATTAGAAATTGAAGGGGTTGGATATAAGGCGGCAGTTTTGGGAGATGAGCTGGTTTTAAATGTTGGTTTTGTAAATCCAATTAAAATAAAAAAACCAGAAGGAATTAATTTTTTGGTAGAAAAAAATGTAATAACGGTTTCAGGTATCAACAAGGAGGTAGTTGGGCAAATTTCAGCTGTTATTAGAAAATCTAAAAAAGCAGAACCATATAAAGGTAAAGGAATTAAATATCAGGGAGAAAAAATTAGGAGAAAAGAAGGGAAGAAAGTGGTTGCGGCAAAAAAATAGGTGTTAGGTGCTAGGTTGTAGGTTTTAGCAACGGAAACGTCGTTAGAATCTAATACCCAACATCAAACACCCAAAATCTATGCTTCAAAAACAAATAAGAAGAAATAGGATACATAAAAGAATAAGAGCTAAAATTAGTGGAACTAAAAATTGTCCAAGGCTTTGCGTTTTTAAGTCTGCAAAACATATATATGCTCAATTAATTAATGATGAAAATGGCAAGATATTAGTATCGGTTTCAGATATTAAAATAAAACCTAAAAAGGGGAATAAAGTTAGTTATTCATTGGAAGTAGGAAAATTAATAGCAAAAGAAGCTATTGAAAAAAAAATTGAAAAAGTGGTTTTTGACAGAGGAGGTTTTATTTTTCATGGAAGAGTAAAAGCAGTAGCCGATGGCGCAAGAGAAGGAGGATTAAAATTCTAATTAAAAAATCAAAAATCAAAATGCAAAATTAAGGAGTCGCGCCGCGGCGCGACAATATATAATTCCGCCTACGGGCGGGATACCAAAATTTTACACTTTGATATTTACATTTTAAATTATTTACAAATATGGTAGAGGATACAAAAATAAAACAATCACAAGAGCCGGAAAAATCATCTAACAAGGATGATGGTTTTAGGCCAGTCAGGAAGTTCGGTTTTGGAGGAAGAAGGGGGGAAATGAATGATGGATTTGATTCTAAGCTTTTGGATTTAGCCAGAGTGACAAGGGTTACTGGTGGTGGGAAAAGAATGAGTTTTAGAGCAGTGGTTGTAGTTGGAGATAAAAAAAGTAAAATTGGAATTGGTGTAGACAAAGGAAAAGATGTTTCCCAGGCTATAGAAAAAGCAACAAGCAGAGCTAAAAAAAGTCTTATTAATATTGTTATCGTAGATGGAACAATTCCACACCAGGTTGAAGCAAAAGTAGGTCCTGCAAGAATTTTATTAAAACCCCAAAGAAAGGGAAGGGGATTGGTGGCAGGGGGAGCAGTAAGAACAATATGTGAATTAGCAGGCATTAAAAATGTATCTTCAAAAATTCTTTCAGGATCTAAAAATAAGCTTAATAATGCAAGAGTAACAATAGAAGCTTTAAAGAAGTTAAAAACGAGAAATTAGAAGTTAGAAAATAGAAAGTAGAATTTTGATGTCGTATTCTATTTTCTAGATTCTATTTTCTAGATTCTAAGCAAATGCAAATACACGAATTAAGACCAAAACATAAATTAAAAAACAGAAAGCGAGTTGGCAGAGGAGGTAAAAAAGGCACTTATTCTGGAAAAGGAAATAAGGGTCAGGCTTCAAGAGCAGGCAGAAAAATGGTGCCAATTATCAGGGAATTAATTAAAAGGTATCCAAAATTAAAAGGTTACAGAAGTTTTGTATTAGAAGATACGACAGCCATTATTAATTTAGATATTTTAAATAAAAACACTAAAGATAAAGATATAATAAACCCCGAAAACTTAGTTAAAAGTGGCATTATTAATGCAGTAAAAGGTAAGGTGCCAGAGGTTAAAATATTAGGAAATGGTAAATTAGATAAAAAATTAGTTATTGAAAATTGTAAAGTTTCAATACCTGCAAAAGAAGCAATTGAAAAAGCCGGAGGCGCTGTAAAGTAAAAATTAAAAGATTGTTAATAATTCTACAACTGGAAGGGGGTCGGGGAAACTTCGGTTTCCCCGTGTAGGAAATTATTCAAAACCGAGGGTTTTGAAAGAGTGAGCCCTGTTTTACGGGGTGAGCGACAAAACTCTGTGACTTCAATGTGGTACGACAAGATATTATTACTTTTTAAAAATAAAGAACTTAGAAATAAGCTTATTATTGTTTTATCGCTTTTTGTAATTTTTAGAATAGCGGCTAATGTGCCTATTCCGGGAATTGGAGCAGAAAATTTGAAAAGATTTTTTGCTGAAAACCAAGTTTTTGGTCTTTTAAATATATTTTCAGGGGGAGCTTTAAGTAATTTCTCAATTGTTTTACTTGGGCTTGGACCTTATATTACAGCTACTATTATCTTACAGTTATTAACAATGATTTTTCCTGTACTAGAAAAAATGTATAAAGAAGAAGGGGAATCAGGCAGAAATAGATTTAATCAGTATGGCAGATTATTAACAATTCCTTTAGCAACTTTTGAAGGATATGGAATTTTAACTTTATTTCAACGGCAGGGAGTTATTGGACACTTATCTTTAACGACTCTTATAGCTTCAATTATTACTATAGTTGCTGGTTCAATGTTTTTAATGTGGATTGGAGAAATTATAACTGAACAAGGAATGGGCAACGGCATATCTTTATTAATTTTTGCAGGTATAGTTGCCCGTTTACCGGTAAATATTTTTCAAACATTTTTAAGTTGGGACACTTCAAAAATACCTTCATATCTTTTATTTTTTGTTTTATCGTTGATTATAATCGCTGGGGTAGTTTTAATTACTGAAGCTAGAAGAAATATTCCAGTTTCTTATGCAAAGCGCGTAAGGGGGTCTAAAATGTATGGCGGAGTTTCAACTTATTTGCCATTAAATATAAATCCAGCGGGAGTTATTCCTATTATTTTTGCCCTTTCTATACTTTTGTTTCCAGGAATGATCGCAGGATTTTTGGGTGGGGTTCCAGGATTTGTTGGCACTGCCGCTACTGCTATGTCATTTTTCTTTAATAATGTGTGGGTTCATGGTATTTTATATTTTTTATTGGTAATTTTATTTACTTATTTTTATACCGCGGTTACTTTTGACCCAAAAACAATTTCTGAAAATCTGCAAAAAATGGGAGGTTTTATTCCGGGAGTGAGACCGGGCGAATCAACCACTAAGTTTTTGAATCATATTTTAAATAGGGTATTATTCACCGGGGCCATATTTTTAGGATTAATTGCTGTTTTGCCAAATGTTGTTTCTGGAATTACAGGAGTTACTGGTTTTACATTTTTGATTGGAGGAACATCTTTACTGATTGTTGTGAGCGTAGTATTAGAAACTATGCGTCAAATTAATTCACAGCTTGAGATGAGAGAGTATGATGGATTTTAGATTTACCCAGTTAAATAGTCAGAATGGCTAATTTTGCAAAGCAAAATTATTTAATACCTTGAATTACGAAATGCTTTCTTAGTCTTTTTTCCAAATGTGGAAACGAGAATTTGATAGAATTATTTTGTGTAGCAAAGCTACGCAAAATAATTATTGCGAATTTGGAGACGGGGCGAATTCGCTTTAGCGAATTACGCCTCGCGTCTGGCTAGTCCACATTTGGAAAAAAGACCTGAAACTTGATATTATTCTGGCATTTCGTAATTCAAGGTTAAATAGGGTGAACGATTTACGATTTAATATTTACAGATCCGCTTTTGGCGGATTTTCGGTTGTTTTTAAACCTCGTGTAATTCTCAAAGCTTTGATAATTACACGAGGTTATTTTTTAGTAAAAAAAGGCCTCGACTTTCATCGGGGCTTTTAGCTTATCTTTCTTCTCGTTTTTTTCGTTCGTTGATAAAACCTTTTTTTACAATTCTTGAGAGTTCGGCTAATTCTACAAATTCATCATCATGCAGATTCTCTTCAATGAAATTTTTGGCTTCTAAAGAATCTGGACCATATTGATTAATAATATACGCGTATTCCACTAAAAGATCCTTTGTTTCCATGGTATACCTTTCTCATTAGGGTTTATCGAATAAGTTCAATTTAATCACGGAGCGTGTTGCATTCGCCATGTATGAGGGCTGCCACAATGCTCGTGAAGGTTCCTGCAATAATGCTGAACCACGGCGAATAATCCGTGAAGAATAAGAAACAGCTAATTGTCGAAATTGGGCCGGTCATAGCTGGTATCCATACTAATAATCTTCTGGCCAAATTTAGTCTGGGTTTTGAAAAGAACTTAACGAACTTTTCCATAATCGACCTCCTTTAAAAGTTTTTGAAGGAAAAAAGTCAAAATACTTTTACTCTCGTAAATTGTACACCCTTTATGAATTCATGTCAATAGTTGCTGGAATTTATTAATTTTGATACGATAGATAAATATAAATGGAATGCCAAGCACAGAAATTTTTTCAAAATTTTGTGCTCGATGTTATTTTTTGAAAAAAATGTCAAAACAAGTTATTATTTTATTGGGAAAATCGGGTTCCGGCAAAGGAACTCAAGCAGAACTTCTGAAAGAAAAGTTTGGATTTTCACATATAGTTAGCGGAGACTTATTAAGAAATAGAGCTAAAAAATTAGATTTTTCTGGTAAAAAATTGTCAAGGATATTGACTCACGGTGGTTTGGCGCCTACATGCATAATTTTCAAACTTTGGCTTGATAGAATTGAAAGACTGGAAAACTCCAAAAATTTTAAAGGGGTCTTACTAGATGGCAATCCAAGAAAAATAAAAGAGGCATATCTCATTGATGAGGCATTTGAATGGTATGAATGGAAAAATATAAAAGCTATTTTGATAGATGTTTCTGATAAAGAAGCGTCCGATAGATTAGGGAAAAGAAGAATTTGCCAGAATAAAAAATGCGGGAAAATTATTCCTTTTGTGGGAGCATGCAAAGATATCCAAAAATGCCCCAAATGCAGTGGTCGCTTGGCTTTTCGCAATGATGATAATCCGGAGTCAGTAAAAAAAAGATTAGTATGGTTTAAGACGGAAGTCCAGCCAGTTGTGGATTACTATCAAAAAACTGGCAGGCTTATAAAAGTAAATGGTGAGGATACCATTGAAAATATTTTTAAGAGCATCCTGGAAGCATTAAAATAATCATGGCAAATAAAATAATTTTTGTTGTTGGAATGGCGGGATCGGGTAAAAGCATTGTTTCAGACGAATTAGCAAAAAAGGGTTTTGCTTATGTAAGGTTTGGTCAAATTAACATTGATGAAATAAAAAAAAGGGAATTAGAAGTTAATGAGACCAACGAAAAAATGGTAAGGGAGGAGTTGCGAAAAAAATACGGTATGGGGGCTTTGGCCACTCTTAACATCCAAAAGTTTGACGAATTTTTTAAAAATTCAAATGTTGTCGGCGATGGCTTGTATAGCTGGACGGAATATAAGATACTGAAAGAAAAATATGGAGAAGAAATGTATGTTTTGGCAGTTTATGCGCCACCCGAATTAAGATACGAGCGGCTGGAAAATAGGGAAGTGAAGAATGATGCCGACTCGCGTTTTAGGTCTATTCCAAAAGAGAAATCAAAATCACGGGATTATTCGGAAATAGAAGATATAGAAAAGGGCGGTCCAATCGCAATGGCGGATTTTACCATTATAAACACAGGAGCGGTTGAAGATGTAAAAATACAATTAAATAAGTTTTTGGCTGAAATTAATAAATGATTCATTTAAAAACAAAAGAAGAAATTGCAATAATGGCTGAAGGCGGGAAAATTTTGGCAGTGGTTTTAGCGGAAGTTGAAAAAATGGTAAAACCAGGAATTACTACCCTAGAATTAGACAGGGCATCAGAGGTTCTTATTTTAAAATACGGGGCAAAATCCGCCTTTAAAGGATATGAAGGTTTTCCTTATTCCTTGTGCGCATCTGTAAATGATGTAATAGTTCATGGATTTCCCTCAAATTATAAATTACAAAATGGCGATATTGTTGGTTTGGACTTAGGAGTTTTACATAAAGGATATAACACCGATATGGCGGTGACTGTGGCGGTAGGGGAAGTTTCTTACGAGGCAAAAAGGTTAATTTTAGTTACAAAAAAAGCTTTAAGAATAGGCATTAAAAAAGCAAGAGCGGGTATTACTACGGGAGACTTGGGAAACACTATTCAGCGATATATTGAAGATCAAGGATATGGAGTAGTGCGTGACTTATGCGGTCATGGAATAGGAAAAAAGGTGCATGAGGATCCTCAAATTCCAAATTATGGTCAACGTCACAAAGGCATAGAATTAAAAGAGGGAATGGTAATTTGCATAGAGCCCATGGTTACTATAGGTGACTGGCATCTTAGAAAAGCTCAAGATGGCTATGGATTCGCCACTCGCGACGGTTCACTATCAGCCCACTTTGAGCATACAATTGTAATTACTAAAGACGGATCTAAAATTTTAACATCATTTGAACCCCGTTAGAAGTTTGGATAAATTAGTAAAAGATTCTATGGGATATAATGTTTAGTATATTATTAAATAATATGTGTAAGCAAGAAATAATTTTTTGAAAAATTATTTCTTGCCTAGACTTCTAACGGGGTGAAGAAATTAATAGTTGCTAATTGGAAAATGAATCCTTCAACCGAGAAAGAGGCTAAAGAACTTTTTGATACGGTAAAAGCCGCCTTCGCTAAAGCTTCGGCGAGCCAAAGAAAGGGGATTGAGGTGGTCATATGTCCGCCTTTTGTTTACTTGTCCTTGCTAAAAGGTATTACTCTTGGCGCGCAGAATGTTTTTTATAAAGAACAAGGATCATTTACGGGAGAAGTTTCACCGTTAATGCTAAAAGATTTGAAAGTAAAATACGTAATTGTGGGGCATTCAGAATCAAGAAAAAATCTTAATGAAACAGATGAAATTATTAATAAAAAAGTAAAAGAAGTCTTGGCAGTTGAATTAAAACCGATTTTGTGTGTTGGTGAAAATGAAGGTGAAAGTAAATCAGAAGTTTTGGAAAAACAAATTACACAAGATTTAAAAAATGTTTCAGAAAAAGATTTAAAAAATGTGGTGATAGCTTATGAACCGATATGGGCTATTGGCACGGGAAATAATTGTTCTATTGAAGAAACGATAATTTCAGTTTTAATGATTAAAAAAATAATTGCAAAATTGTACAGCGAAAAAATAGTAGAAAATATGAAAATTCTTTATGGCGGAAGTGTGAATAGTCAAAATTCAGCAGAATATATTAAAAATAGGGAAGTTGATGGATTGCTAGTTGGTGGGGCTTCGTTAAACGCAGAAGAATTCGTAAAAATTATAAAGTTAACTTGATAATTCGTTTATTTTTTGATACCATCTAATTTGTGTTTCGATCTTTGACATTTTAGGGGGATTGAGATGAAAAACAAAATATCAGAAAACTATCGTCATTTACCCATGTTTAAACACGGCAGAGAGCCACATAAAGTATGGAAATTTCTTGCAGCCTTTTTTCAAGGATATTGTGACGTTCGACTTTCTTGCGGTGTTTGGCATTCATGGAAATCTGCATACTTGTGAGCGACAGGGTATTTTCTCTCAAAAAGAAAAAATCCTATAATTTATCCTATTGAAAAAAGAACTTTTGAATAATAATTAATTAGCTTTTAAGAAGGTTAGCACTTGCTAACCTTATTTTTTTACATTATTAAACCCGCGAAGCGGGGCGAAGGAGATAATATAAATCCCCAAAGTTTTGCATGGGCAAAACTTTGGAAAAGGCACATCTGCCAATCCTGCTTAAAATCAGGATTGGTAGATGTGCCACGGGTATTAGCCCGTGGATTTCTATTTGACAATTTTCTTATTTGGCATATATTTAACCATATGGATAAAGAAATACAAAACGAGCCAGTCCGCATCAACCCAGCCCGTAAGGCTTCGCTTAACGATACTGGCGGGTACACTGAAGGCGTTGTTGGTGGGCAATTTTTTAGCCCTAGTAAAGGCAATATGGAATTTAAAGAGGTTATAAAAGAAATTTATGACTATATTTCGGCCGAGCCGCTCTTTTTTTATGATATTGTGGTTGGATGCGATTCACCATCTTCTGACAAACCATTTTTTCCTATAGCTATAGTTATATTACGAACAGGAGCTGGTGGAAGATTTTTTTTGAAAAAAATGCATTATCCAGATAATTACTTAAAAAGATTTATGAATATAAATTGGAAACAGAGGATTTTACAAGAAGTATATTTATCATGTGAATTAGCTTTATCGCTAAGAGAAACTTTAGAAAAAGAATTTGGAAAGGCCACCCCAACTTTTAACTATCAATTTGCTTATATTCATGCTGATGTTGGTGAACAAGGAAAAACAAAAGAAATGGTAAAAGAAGTTACGGGTTTAATCAGAGCCAATGGATTTGAACCAAGAATAAAACCACAGTCGTTCGCCGCCTCGGTGGTGGCTGATCGGTATACATAAACTCAAAAGAGTAGTTCTTTTACAAGGGAAGGATTTTTTAATGCTACAACAAGTTGGCTTTCCAGAAAATAATTGTCTAAAAAAATTAATTATCAATGATAATCAAAAAATAGACAGACTTTGCCGCAACAATATTACGACATGGTCCTGCGCCTGTAATCATAATAATTGTTGTGAATTAATTTTATACAGTCGCCTTAACTCTTCTGGCATATTTGAATCCGGAATTATATGTGCGCCAGGTTCCGATTATGGCATCTGGAAAAATTTTCCATTAGAATTACTTCGTATATTCTCATTTGATAGAAAAATCTGTTATTCAGCATCGTATCGTTGTTATGTAAACTTAATTGAAGGTCAGGTTTTTAGAATCAAAAAACTTGATTGAAGTATTATATTTTTAGTATTTCTTGAGATATTTAGCGCCTCATTACTCACTAGGCGCTCTTTTTTTACGTTTGCCCAAAAATATTTTATGATGTAGAATGAATGTATGAATTCTTCAGAATTGAGGACAAAATTTTTGGATTTTTTTGAAAAACGGGGACACAAAATAATTCCTAGCGCTTCTTTAATTCCTAAGGATTCAACTGTTTTATTTACCACTGCAGGGATGCAACCATTGGTGCCGTTTTTATTGGGAGAAAAACATCCTAATGGGAAAAGGTTAGTTAATTATCAAAAATGCTTACGAACGGATGATATCGAAGAAGTGGGCGATGATACTCACCTTACATTTTTTGAAATGCTAGGGAATTGGTCGTTGGGTGACTATTGGAAAGAAGATTCTATAAAGTGGAGTTTTGAATTTCTAACCAAAGAGTTAAATATCCCAATTGAAAGATTAGCAGTATCCTGTTTTATCGGGGACCAAAATGCGCCAAAAGATCAAGAATCAGCTGATATATGGGAGGGATTGGGAGTCAAAAAAGAAAGAATTGCATTTTTACCCAAAAAAGATAATTGGTGGGGCCCGGTTGGGGACACTGGTCCTTGCGGTCCTGATACAGAAATCTTTTATTGGAAATTAAGCGATACTCCTATACCTAAAAAATTTGACCCAACCGACAAAAACTGGGTTGAAATTTGGAATAATGTTTTTATGCAATATGTGAAAGATAGTAATGGAAATTATTCTCTAGCTGAACAGAAAAATGTTGATACCGGTATGGGTTTTGAAAGAACTTTGGCGGTTTTGAACGGCTATACTAATATTTATCAGACGGATTTATTTGAACCGATTATAAAACTATTTCCCGGCCACTTTGACGAACGTAAAAAGCGAATTATTGCTGATCATGCCAGAGCGTCGATGTTTCTTATTTCTGATGGTGTTGTTCCATCAAATAAGGACCAAGGGTATGTGTTACGAAGGTTGCTTAGAAGAATGATGGTGCATATGCGGGAACTGAGCGCAACAGAATTACTAGATCCAATTAAAAAGAGCATAGAAATGTATAAAAATTTATATGATTTAGACGAAGATAAGATTTTATTAGTTGTAAAAGAAGAATCTAATAAATTTGAAAAAACATTGGCAACAGGATTGAAAGCCATTGAAAAAATAGATACTATTAATGGTAAAGAAGCTTTTTTACTATATGAAACATATGGATTTCCTTTAGAAGTTTTAGAAGAAATAAGGGTAGTAGAAAGTAGAGAAGGCTTTTTTGAAGAGCTTAAAAAACACCAAGAGCTTTCAAGAACGGCTTCGGCCGGTATGTTTAAAGGGGGATTGGCAGATCATAATATTGAAACGATAAAGTTGCATACTGCCCACCACTTGCTTTTGGCAGCGTTGCAAGAAATGTTTGGAAAAGAAGTAAAGCAAAAAGGAAGTAATATAAATTCTGAAAGGTTGAGAATTGATTTTTCGTTTGACAGAAAGTTAACAGATGATGAAAAAAAGAGGTTAGAAGATATGATAAATGAAAAAATACAGGAAGGTTTAGAAGTGATAAAAAGAGAAATGCCAAAGGAAGAAGCAGAGAAAATTGGCGCAGAAAGTGAATTTGGTGTAAAATATGGTAATACAGTGTCTGTTTATTTTATTGGGGATAAAAAGGGAATTATATTCAGTAAAGAATTTTGCGGAGGTCCACATGTAAATAATACATCTGAACTAGGAAAGTTTAAAATTATTAAAGAAGAGGCTTCAAGTCAAGGGGTAAGGAGAATCAAAGCAATCCTACAATATAAATTAGAAGGTCAAAATGTAGAAAAATAGGATACGAACAATTCTATATTTCTATTTTTCTAAATTCTATATTCTAAAATTATGGCAAAGAAAAAAGTATACGATATTTTACCTCCAAATGTGGCTAATAAGTTAGAAAACACTATAAAGTCTATTGATGAAGGGGAGAAAAAGAAAAAAGAAAAAATAAATTACAAAAAACCAGTTGTTAGTGTTGATAAAAAAAGACGATTTCCATTGTGGGAAATTTTCGTTGGTGGATTTGTAATAATTATTTTAATTTGTGTATATTTTTATAACACATTACCAGAAGTAAATATACAAATTTGGCCAAAATTGGAAACACTAACTTTGCAAGAGAGTATAACTGCTGATAAATTAGTCGGTGAAGTTGATTTACAAAAAAAGGTTATTCCAGCAAAATATATTGAAATTCAAAAAGATGGCTCTCAGGAATTTCCTGCAACGGGAAGCGCTTCAAATGACGGAAAGGCTTTGGGTGTTATTAGAGTTTATAATAAAGTAAATCCGTCTACTCCTCTTGTGCTTAAAACAGGAACGCACTTTTTATCTGATTCGGGCAAATACTTTGTCACATTAGAAAAAATTACAATACCAGGGATGCAAAAAGGCGCGGCTGGATTTATTGATGTAAAAGTACAAGCGGAAGAATCTGGAACAGAATATAATATTAAACCTTCTAAATTTTCAGTGCCAAAGTTGTCTGGCACATTATATTATTATGGTATTTTTGGTGAATCAAATAGTGATATGAAAGGGGGGTACACTGGCAATGTTAAAAAAGTAACAAAGAGTGATATTTCAAACGCAAAAGATGTTTTGACAAAATCATTATTAAGCCAAGCAAGATCTTCTTTGGGCGATAATTTTTCTTTTGAATATATTATATTAGATGAGGCTATTTTAGATAATATTATTAGTTTTAACTCCAGCGCAAAAGAGGGAACAGTCGCAGATAATTTTACTGAAAGCGCGACCGTTAAAGTTTTAGCTATTGGATTTAAGAAACAAGATGCAGATAAATTTGTTAATGATGATATATTTTCACAATTGCAGAATAATAGGAAAATTTTGGAAAAAAGTGTAGATAATAAATATAGTGCCAATTCTGCTGATATTAAAGGAGGGAAATTAGTTTTAAGTATTAACTCTACCTCTAAAAATTATCAAAGTGTAGATTTAAATAGTATAATTGATTTATTACCTAAAAAATCAGCAGATAAAATAGGTGCTATTTTTGAGGAAAAATTTGGTAGTAATATATCAGAGTTAAAAGTTAACTTTTGGCCATTCTGGGTAAAAACTGCTCCAAATAATAAAAATAGAATTAAAGTAGATCTGAATTTTGAATAATTTTGAATAAGACTTGACCTTTATAGGTTAATTTGATATCATTTAAGTTACGTAAATGGATTTAAACGAAGATATAAATAGCGATAAGAATCAGTCATCAGAAGCTCCTTTGAGTCCACCAAATACATCGCAATCAGCTCCATTAAAGAGTAATGTGGATGATAGAACGCAAGAATCTTCTGAGAATCAGAAACTCCCATCCTTAAGAAAAATTATTAAAAGGGAAGGAAGAGTTATTGAGGCTTTACCAAATGCCTTTTTTAAGGTATTATTGGACGATAATAAGGAAATAACAGGTTTTTTATCAGGTAAAATGAGGCTTAATAGAATTAAGATTTTACCGGGTGATAAAGTAACATTAGAAATGACAGAGTATGATATGGGTAAAGGCAGGATTGTATATCGTTTGAAATAATTTAAAATTCAAAAATTAAAATGCAAAATTAAGGTATAAATTTTTTTAAGAAAAATTTATGATATATTATCGCGAAGCGATACCAAGACTTTTAACTTCGATATTTAATTTTTACATTATCAATGAAAGTACGGCCATCAGTTAAAAAAATTTGTAATGATTGTAAAATCGTCAAAAGAGAGGGATGTGTTTATGTTATTTGTAAAAAGAATCCAAAACATAAGCAAAGACAAGGTTAAAATTAGAAAATAGAAATTAGTAAATAGAAAGTAGAATGTTAACGTTTCGTATTCTAGATTCTACTTTCTAGATTCTAGATTATCACACAATGCCAAGAATTGCGGGAGTCAATATTCCTGAAAATAAAAGAATTCAAATAGCAATTACCTATATATATGGAATTGGGGATTCTTTGGGTAAAAAAGTTTTAGAAGAAGCAAAAATTGATTTAAATAAAAAAGCTAAAGATTTAACTGCAAAAGAAGTTAATGATTTAAAAGATATTATTGAAAAGACCCATAAAATTGAGGGAGACCTAAGAAGGCAGGTTATGGTAAATATAAAAAGACTAAAAGATATTGGTACATGGAGGGGGTCGCGTCATGCAAAAAGATTACCAGTAAGAGGTCAAAGAACAAAAACAAATACTAGGACCATAAGAGGAAACGTGCGTAAAACTATGGGTTCAGGAAGAAAGCCAGCAGCAGCGCCAACCTAAAACTAATTTAAAATGCAAAAATCAAAATTTAAAATTAAGGTAGCAAAATTTATAAAAGAAAATTTTGATAAATAAATGGGAAAAAAACATATTATAGAAACAAGTCAAGAAGATCTTATAAAGGAGAAGGAAAAAGTTGACTCAACCATAAATAAGGAAGTTAGGGTAAAGGTAAGTAGAAGGATTTTTGTAGGTAGGGTATATATATCTTCTTCGTATAATAATACAATAATTACCCTTACTGATGATAAGGGTCAGGTTTTGGCTTCTAAGTCTGCTGGGGCAGTTGGATTTAAAGGTACTAAAAAATCAACTTCTTTTGCCGCCTCGAGAGTTTCAGAAACAATTGCTAATGTCTGCAAAAAGTTAGCTATGGAAAAAATTGAAGTTTTTATAAAAGGCATTGGAGCCGGTAGGGAATCATCAGTGAGAACACTGGTTAATCAAGGGTTAAATGTGATTTCAATAAAAGACGTTACACCAATTCCTCATAATGGATGCAGGCCTAAAAAAGTAAGAAGGGTATAGGCGAGAAAATAGTAATTAGAAAATAGAAAGTAGAATCGCAACGTTTCGTAATTCTAGATTCTAATTTCTAGATTCTAAATTCTAAGATTATGGCAGATCAATTTAAATCATCATCAAAACCTTCAATCAATGCAGATCCATTTACTGCTAAGAAAACTGGTATTCTTGGACAAGGAATGGAAAGGAGAAAGAGAACCAAAGCTGCTTCTGAATATAAAAAATCTTTACAGGAAAAACAAACACTTAAGCGGTTATATGGTTTATCAGAAAGGCAATTTAAACGATATGTAAAAGAAGCTCTTGAAAAAATGCAGAGAGTTGAAAATGTGTCAGATGAACTTATTAAAAACCTTGAAAAAAGATTAGATAATGTTGTGTTTAGATTAGGATTTTCAAAATCCAGAAGTCATGCTCGTCAGCTTGTTAATCATTCTTACTTTTTAGTAAATGGAAAGCCAGTTAATATCCCTTCTTATCAAGTTAATAAGGGTGATATTATTATTATAAAAGAGACAAAAAAGAAAAAAATTATTTTTAAGGATTTACCAGAATTACTAAAACCACTTAAAACTCATGTTTGGTTGGATTTAAATAAAGATAAATTTGAAGGCAAAGTTATCGGAAATCCAAGTTTGGCTGAGGTAGCTCCTCCAGTTGAAATTTCACTTGTGTTTGAGTTTTATTCAAGGTAATAATAAATGGGTGTTAGGTGTTGGGTGTTCGATAATCGTCGTACTGACGTATCTAACACCTAAAACCTAACACCTAAAATATAAATATATGATTTCTTTTCCATTACCGCCAAAGGTAATTCAAAAAAATAAAAACCAAGCCGTTTTTGAAATACAGGAGTTGTATCCTGGTTATGGGGTTACTATTGGAAATTCCCTAAGAAGAGTTCTATTATCTTCTTTAGAGGGAGTTGCCGTAACAGAGGTAAAGATAAAAGGGGTTCCGCATGAGTTTTCAACTATGCCAGGCGTATTAGAAGATGTAATAATGGTAATTTTAAATTTAAAGAACTTAAGATTTAAAATTCATGAAGGCGAATCACAAAAAGTAGAACTTTTGGTAAAAGGTGAAAAAGATGTTAGAGGAGGGGATTTTAAATTATCGCCTCAGGTTGAGCTTGCAAATCCTGAACTGCATTTAGCTACCATAACAGATAATAAAACAGAACTTGCTATAGAACTTATTATAGAAAAAGGAGTAGGATATGAACCTCGTGATCAAAGAAAAATAAAAAGAGGCGCAAATTTATCTCAAATCAAACCAGAGATAGGGGCAATTACCTTAGATGCAATATTTACCCCAATTAAAAATGTTAATTTTCAAGTTGAAAATATGAGAGTTGGAGAACGAACAGATTTTGACAGATTATCTTTACAAATAGAAACCGATGGAACTATTACGCCAGAAGAAGCCTTTTACAAAGCTTGTGAAATATTAATTAAGCACTATACGATAATTTTTGGGGGTAAAGAGTCAGAATCAGAAAAAGTATTGCAGTTAAAGGGAGATAAAAAAGTGAAAAAAGAAAAGAAAGCAAAACCAGTAAAAAAGGCTAAGAAAAGCAAAAAATAGCTAGTGAACTAATATTATTAAATCTGGAAGGGGGTCGGTAAAGTTGCGAGATTTATCCGCGTAAGTGGAAAATCCCAACTCGGAAACACTCGGTTTCCCCGTGTAGGAAATTATTCAAAACCGACGAGACCCAGGCACATTTTGCAAAGCAAAATTGCCAGGTCTGTAAGGGTTTTGAAAGAGCTCGCCCCAGTTTACGGAGAGAGCGACCAGGTCAAAATTACCACTATGCGAAAGAAAAATAAAGGACGATCATTATCACGGTTAAAAAATCAAAGAGTAGCTCTTTTAAGAACATTAATGAGTAGTCTTTTTTTGCATGGAAAAATTAAAACTACTGAGGCAAAAGCCAAAGAATTAAGATCGATTGCTGAAAAATTTATTACAAGGGCAAAAGATAATAGGATGTCTAACGAAAGGTTATTGGCAAAAAGTTTGAGTTTGCCTATTGTTAAAAAATTAGTTGAAGAGATTGCGCCTATCTATAGTACAAGACCAGGAGGATATACAAGAATTACAAAAATTGGTCCGCGTAAATCAGACTCAGCCAATATGGTTATTATAGAGCTAGTAAAATAGAAATTTATGGAAATTATTTACCCCGTTAGAAGTTGTAAGTAAAAAAATAATGTTATAAAATTATTTTTTACTGCCGCATTTTAATTTATTTTATCAAAAATTATGAAGTCTAATGTAAATACAAAAAAAAACTCCGAAACTTCTAACGGGGTAAAAAGAGAAAATCATATAATTGACGCAACAGATAAAGTTTTAGGAAGACTTGCCACTCAAGTCGCGGTTTTATTAAGAGGTAAAAATAAAGTGGGATTTGCGCCATATAAAGATATTGGGGACTTTGTTATAATAAAAAATATTAATAGTTTAAAATTTACAGGAAAGAAATTTGAAAATAAAATATATTACCATCATTCATTGTATTTGGGTGGATTGAAAAAAACTACAATGAAGGAAGTTTATAATAAAAAGGGCGCTTCTGAAATATTTAAAAGAGCCGTAATGGGAATGTTAACAAAAAACAAGTTAAGGCCGTTACAAATTAAAAGATTAAAGTTTGAGAAATAAAATGATAAAAGAAACTGTAAAAAAACCAATTACAACTACTAAAAAAAAGATAGTAGAAAAAAAATTAGTCATTCAGCCAGTCTTAACTAATAATATTAATACTGATACAGAGCTAGACAATATTTTGCCAGAAGATTTTCCTATAGAAAAAGAATTAGCTTCAAAGCCAGACCGTTATTTTGAAGGCGTAGGAAGGCGTAAAACAGCAGTGGCTCGCGTGCGTCTTTTTACTAGAGGAGAAAAACAGTTCTTAGTTAATGACAAGACGTACCAAGAATATTTCCCTTTATCAGAAGACCAACAAACCGCAACCGCTTCAATGAGAAAAATGAAGTGCCTAGACAAGTTTAAGATTACCGTAGTGGTAAAAGGCGGTGGCAGAAATGCTCAAGCGGAAGCAATACGACACGGCACGGCAAGAGTATTAGTGGATTTTAATAATAATTTTAAAAAGAGACTAAGAAAAGTGGGTTATTTAACTCGTGACCCACGAATGAGAGAGAGAAAGAAGTTTGGATTAAAGCGCGCGAGAAAAGCGCCTCAGTGGGCTAAACGATAATCTTTTACAAACTAAAAACCGCCCTTCGACTTTGTTCAGGCGGTTTTTTGTTTGGATTAAATTAGGGAATTAGTCTCTCTGAAATCAAAGTATTTTTTTGATTTAAAATATATAACTTTTTTTCTTGCTGATTAAATAGTATTTTTATATTTTTTAAATCAACATTTGTGCCATCTGTTAAAGATACTGCTTTTGGTAGTTCAACCGTGTTTACTTTATCTATTACATTAATTTCAGAGATAAGTATTTTGTCTTCTAGCTGAATAATTATGTAATCATCATTTATCCAATAGCAATCATTTATTTGATTTGAAAATCTATTTAAAAGCGTCCTTTCGCTATTTAATTGATTCATATCAGAAAGTAAAATTTCATGATCATTGTAGTAAAGTAATTTTTGGCTATTTGGAGAAGTTTTTAAGTCCCTTACATTGCCGTAAAAATCACTAAAGGCTTTTGTTTCTTTATTAAGCAGTAGTAAACTATTATTATTTTTTAAAAATATTTCTTGGTCAAAAGTAAAAATTTTATATATATTAATATTATTTATTTTAAGTTTAATTTCACTTAGGTTTTGCGCATTTTTTCCATTAATATCAGATGAGTATAACAGTCCATCTAAAGCAAGCCAAATAATATTATTATTTAAAACCTTAAAAGAAACTAGATTTTTTATTATAGAAGTATTTTTTTGTAATAGCGTTATATTAGCGTTTTCTTTTGCGCTAGAGTAATACAAATTACTGTTTTTTATAATATATTTATCTTCAATGACTGGTTGGTTAAAAGGGGATTGGTTTTTATCAGCTAATATTTCAAATAGAATATTCTTTTTAAATAAAATAACATGCTCTAATTTTGTGACTTCATTTTCTTTTACTAAAAGGTTTTTTTGGTAATTATAATAACCGTCTTTTTTTATTAAAACACTGTGTTGTTTTGGTAAAAGATTTTGCACAAAAACAGAGTTAGAAAATAAACCAGTTTTATTATTTATCTTAGAGTCAATTAAAACTTCTGATCCCTGAGGTAAGACTCTTACATAAATACCCCCTGTTGTAACTATTTTTTTATTCTCAAAATCAATTCTATATCCAAGGGAATATAAAACCACATAAGGGGTTATGATAATAAATAATAGAACGCAAACAGCTAATATGATGAGGCGAATTTTTTTTGTCATTTAATATAGGCCTCTTACAAAAGGTTTTATGAGATTATACTACCAGAAATTGTACCTTATTTCACTATTGACATTTATAATTTTTATGATAGATTTGTAAAGGACACAGTTTTTTGACAATTATTCTCAGGCAGCTATGCCAAAACAGCAGGAGGTAGCAAATGCCTTATTGGTTTAAGCACAAATATGACTTTCATGGCAATCATCGGGGAAGAGTTGTTATATCAGCTTCTTCGGCAAAAGAAGCAAATGAAAAGATGGAACTTATTGAAGGAGAGTTAAATTATAGTTGGCGTTTGGGCAGGAAAATACATGGACCATATGCCACCGAAGAAAAAGCTAAAACTTCTCTTTTATGAAAAATAAAGGAGCATCTATGACTTGGTGGGCAATTAGCACAAAATACATTATCGGCAATAATATATCTAATTGCGACAGAGTTGTGGTGGAAGCTGTAACAAAAAAAGAAGCCAAGAAAATAATGTGGGATATTTTTAAAGGATGGCCGGAAGATGAAGACGGAGGATTTCGTTATCTTTCAGGAGGTGTTTTTGGTCCATATGAGACCAAAGAAGAGGCAGAAGATATCACCTTTTTCTAAAGGAGTAGTTATGTGGTGGTACTATGCAATGATGCCACGTGCTGTTAAGCCAATTTTTTTTACAGCATATTCAATTAAAGATGCCATGAAAAAGTTAAATATTCCACTTGGAACTCCAAAGCCATTATTTGTAGATGGACCATTTACAAGTCGCAAAGAAGCTGAAGAAGGATATGAATCTTTAGCTCAGCCAATTTTAATTTTTTACCAAGAGAAATAGTTTTAGCATAAAGGCCCGACTGAATATCGGGCTTGTTTTTTTATTTTACTTTCAATAAGTCAGCCGTAGCATAATATATGCTATAGCGTATATTATGCTACGGCTGGCGAATGCGATTTCATATTTTTCCTTGCAAAATCAGCCTTCGGGAATCTCTTTGAGTTCAGAGTACGCGGGTTATTTAAATTTATTTTTTAATAATTCAGTTAAGTAATTTTTAAATTCTAACTGTTCTTTTATTGAGTTAAACGTTTCAAGGGCAATAAATTTTCCAAAAACAAAGCGAGGCAAGGTTTTTAAGTAGTCAAAGTTTTTTAATTCATACACAGTGTGCATGTCTTTGTTTATTTTAGGGTTCCAGCCATTTAAGTGGTTACACTTAAAGTATTTGTGGATTGCTTTTCTTTTGAAAACATATTCAAAATCTTTGCTTAATTTTTCAAGTCCTACTTTAAAATGGGATAAATCAACACAAAATCCACCGATTTTTTCTACCGCAACTTCTTTGGAAACAACATTATCAAAGTTCATTTCTAAATAAATATTTTTATAAAATCCTTTCCAGTGTTTGACATCATGATTTGCAAAGTTTTCTTCATGGCAGGTAAAATACTTTGTCTTAAAATTCTTTTGTAAAAACTCTAGTTCACCCTTTGTCATATCATGGCGAATATGGACTAAAGGAATGCTTTTGATGGGGGAGTCCAAGAGCGCTTGATAGATTTTTTTTCGTTCTTCTGCTTCATACATTTCCAAAAACAAAGCAGTCTCTTTGATTTTCAGAGTTTTAATTTCTTCTAATTTATCTTGCCATTCTTTTTGCGTACTGCCGGTGATGCTTACCAATATGCTTTTTTCAAAGTTATTTTTCATACTTTAATTTTATATTAAACTTTTTAAATATGCAAAGCATATTTTATTCGCTTGTTCGGGAGAATAAAATATAAACTACGGTTTAAAATTTATTTTCCCTCTCTCGCTCTAAAATAAAAAAGCCCTACTACACACTTAGATTGTGCAGTAGGGACTTTTTGGCGCGTAGTGCTTACGCACTACTTGGGTTGCATAATACCCGTCGGAGAATACGGGTCGAGTCGGTTAAAGCGTAGCTCATGTTCGTTGTCGTCCGTGACAAACTGTGTGCCGTCTTCGTTCAGATCGTACGACATGGATTTACGAGCTGGCCGGTCCATGGTAGAAACATTGGGGTTTTCCATGATTGAGAAGGCATCCCAGACCATCCGACCAGTCCGACCGAGTCGTCCTTCGGGACCGACGAGTTTGAGCGGAATCGTGTCGTCGCCGGTGGTCATGCCGATGTCGTCGTGAAACTCCTTGTGCGGAACGAGGTAGTGTTGTTGGCACACTTCCTGCATGGTCGCGTAGCGATGAACTTTGGCCTCGGCGGTCTGTTGAAGCATCCCACCCACGGACTTTGCAGGCGTAGGCAACGGCCGTGTCGTCGTTGAAGACGTGGTCGGGGCCGACCTGATGCAGAGCTTCCACATCCAGTCCTGTTTCTTCTTTTACCTCACGCACGAGCGCGACTTGGTCAGTTTCACCTTCCTCCACGCGTCCACCAGGAAGGTTCCATCCTTTGCCGTCCATACGTTCGGACAGCAAGAGTGTCTTGCCCTTCGTGATGAGAGCGAAGACGCCGCGAGTTTTGGCCATGGCTAAATTCCTCCGAAAAGTTGACAATGATCTGCCTTGGAACACCCAAGACTCAATAGCGAAATACTATCATAATTGAATACTTATGTCAATGGTTTGACATTGAAAATAAAAAAGAATAATATAAGCTATAAAATAGTTATCAGTTAAAGTTTTAGTCCGATAGTTTTTGGTTGGATATCATTGTAAAACTAACAACTAGTTAACTAAAACTAATAACCGCGCTGAAAGTGCGGCGTAACTTAAAACTAAAAACTATCATGGCAGAGAAATTTATCATAAATGGCAATAGGGAGTTGCAAGGAGAAATTGAGGTGAGAGGATCAAAAAATGCGGCAGGACCTTGTCTTGCGGCGGTTTTGTTAACTCACGATGAATGCATTATTGATAATGTGCCTTTAATTTCAGATGTTAAAAACCAAATAGATATTTTAAAAAGTTTGGGAGTTACAGTTGAATATATATCAGAACGAAAAATAAAATTTAAAGCAGAACATGTGGATGTAGAAAAAATGGACTTAGAAAAATTTTCAAAAACCAGAATGTCAGTTGTTTTTGTTGGGTCGCTATTAACACGCTTTCACTATTTTCAATTTTCTTCACCCGGTGGGGATAAAATTGGAATACGGCCAATTAATATTCAATTAAAAGCATTAGAAGCCTTAGGCGCTAGGATTAAAAAAGAGGGGGACTTATATAATGTATATAGAGAAGAACTTAAAGGAGCAGAAATAGTGTTAAGCGAATTCAGTCCTACGGCCACAGAAGCCTTGATGCTGGCGGCGGTTTTAGCCAAAGGAAAAACGGTTATTAAAGGGGCGGCTTCAGAATCGTCAGTGCAAGACTTGGGAAAAATGCTTTTAAAAATGGGAGCTAATATAAAAGGCAATGGAACACACACCCTTGAAATTGAAGGAGTAGAGGTGTTGCATGGATGCGAACATAAAGTGGTCGCTGATCACCTAGAAGCAGGAACTTTTATTGTAGCAGGAGCTTTAACTTCGGGAAAAGTGGTTGTAAAAAATATAGATTTTGATTACTTGGATGTATTTTTAGAAAAACTAAAAGAAATTGGAGTTATTTTAGAAAAGGGCGATAACCAAGTAACGGTGTTTCATTCACCTCGTTTAAGCGCGGCAAAAGTACAGGCGCTTCCGCACCCAGGATTTCCCACTGATTTGCTTCCGATGATAGTTACGATTTTAACTAAGGCAGAAGGCAAGAGCTTAATTCACGATCCATTATACGAAGGCAGGTTTGGTTATATGCATGAATTAAAAAAAATGGGCGCAGATATTGAAGTAGTGGATCCGCATCGTGCGTTTGTTTTTGGTCCTAAGAATATGGAAGGTGTAAGTGTGAATTCTTTAGATGTAAGAGCTGGAGCAGTATTAATTTTGGCAGGAATTATGGCTGAGGGAAAAACTATCATAAGTGATGTGTTTCATATTGATCGCGGATATGAGAAAATAGAAGAAAGATTACAAAAATTGGGAGCGGATATTAGGCGAATTTCGAATTAATAATTTAGAATTTTGAATAACAATCTAATTCTGAATTATCGAAGCACGTTTTAAAATTAAATCATTTAAAATTTATTCGAAATTCAAAATTAAAAATTTAAAACTAGTTTATGTTCAACAATAAAATAGCAATTGACCTTGGTACTTGTAATTCACTTGTTTATCTAAGAGGCAAGGGGGTTGTTTTAAGCGAACCTTCGGTAGTAGCTGTTTCTTTGTCTGATAATAAAATTCTTGCAGTTGGAGAAATGGCAAAAGAAATGATAGGACGCACACCAGATAATATTAAAGTTTATCGACCTCTTAAAGATGGAGTTATAGCCGATTATAGAGTAACACAGGCTATGATGCGCCACTTTATTTCAAAAACAACACGTGGTTCAAGATTTTTCAAACCAGAGTTAGTTATTTCAGTTCCTGCTGGAATTACTAGCACTGAAAGAAGGGCGGTAATTGAAGCCGCTTTATCTTCTGGCGCCCGTCAAGCATTTGTTGCTAAAGAACCTATATTAGCAGCAATTGGAGCTGGTATACCTATTAATTCTTGTTCGGGACATATGATTATTAATATTGGCGGAGGCACCTCTGAAGTTGCGGTAATTTCTTTGGGGGGAATTGTTACAGCTTATTCTGTAAGAGTAGCGGGTGATAAAATAGATACAGCAATTGCAGCGTATATCAAGAAAAAATATAATTTAGCGATTGGAACCCAATCAGCAGAAGATATAAAAATAAAAGTTGGTACTGCGTTGCCTCAAAGAGAACCTAGATTTATGGAAATTCAGGGACGAGATTTAATTTTGGGTTTGCCACGCAACATTAAAATATCAAGTAATGAAGTGTGCGAGGCAATTTCTGATGTTTTAGCCGAAATTATTCAGGCAGTAAAACAGGTTTTAGCTGAAACTCCTCCCGAACTTTCAGCCGATATTATGAATAAAGGAATTATTATGGCTGGCGGGGGGGCGTTACTGCCAAAAATTAACGAGCTTGTTGCTCAAAACACAGGAGTACCTTGTTTTATAGCTGAAGATCCACTATTTTGTGTTATAAAAGGCACAGGCATTGTATTAGAGCATTTAGAAGAATATAAAAAAGTGGTGATGTCAAAGAAATAATTATTTCTTCGCGGAACTACACGGAAATTAACGCAGAAATACGCGGAAGCGACGATACCAATGGCGCCGTCGCCGTCATTGCGATAGAAACAATGTATTTTTATTTTAAAAGTGAGTATATACTTTAGACGGTCGTCTAGTTTCTGTACTCACTTTTTTTGTAAAAAAAGAGGCCCACGAACGCGCGCGTTCGTGGGCCTTTGGTTAGCTGGCATGGTTTTGCTTGATGATCGGCCGGGGTGAAAAAAAGAACCACCCTACGCCCACTCCGGTGATAAGCCAGAGAAAACCGACGACCACCACCGAGACGATGATATCCAACTGTTGAAAGAACATCTCACCCTTCCTTTCTGGTTAGAACTGACCGATTCGGCCACTTTTTAAGCATACAACCATTAAGAATTATTGTCAAGTCTTTTATTGTTTCCTTCGTTTTGTTAGAATGAGCTAAATAAAAATTTTAAAAAAAATGGAAGCTCATCAAAAGCAGTGGGATTTTTTAAAGAATAAATTTGAAGCACAGCAATTGGGTCACGCATACTTATTTTCCGGGCAAGAGGGGATTTTGAAAAAAGAATTCGCCAAAGAATTTATAAAACTCATAAACTGCTTATACTCTAATTACGACGGCCGTCAGAATTTGAGTATAAAAAAAATCCCTTGTGGAGAGTGCCAGAATTGCAAGATGATTGTAAGAGAAGTGTTTCCTGGCTTACTGGTTATAAGGTCTAGCAATAGTAAATCTTCGCTAAAAGACGGGGTAGATAAAATAGAAATAGATGTCACACAAGTAAGAGATGCGCAAAACTTTTTAAGTTATAAGTCTTACTATGGAAGCTTTAAATCGGTTATAATAGAAGATGCAGAAAGAATGAATCAGGAAGCGCAAAGTTGCTTTTTAAAATCTTTAGAAGAACCGAAAGGTAAAACGATTATTATATTAATATCATCAAAACCAGAGACTATTTTACAAACAATATTCTCTAGGTGTCAGCAAATTAAATTTTTTCCTTTTAAAAAATATCAATTATCTAAGGATCAAAAAGATCTTCTTAAGAATTTACTAAATATTATTGATCGCGAGTTTGCTGAGAAGTTTATTTTTACTAAAAAAGTGGATTTAGAAAATGGAAATTTTAATAAAATATTAGAAGTTCTTTTAAGATATTTTAGACATTTAATGCTTTTTAAAATTGGTGTTGAAATTGAGGGTAATGATTTTTTACCAATGCCAGTATATTTTAAAAAATACTCAATTACAAGAATTAAAAAAGTAATAAACCTTATTGAAAATATAAGTAGGCAATTATCAAGTACTAATTCTAGTTCTAAATTAGCGTTAGAAATATTATTAATGGAAATTTAATAATCCTACGAATTACGAATAAAACCGAATTACGAATGACGCCGAATTACAAATATTAGTAATTCGAAAAAATTAGTAATTCGTAAGAATAATGACATACAAAGAATTTATAGATAAGGCAAGGCCGGAATTTGAAAAAGCTTTTAAATTTTTAGAAGCAGAAATTACAAAAATAAGGACATCAAGGGCTTCACCAGCTTTAATTGAAGATATTGAAGTAAATTGTTTTGGCAATAAATTTCCATTAAAGCAACTTGCTGCAATTTCTTGCCCACAGCCAAATCAAATAGTTATACAGCCATGGGATAATTCTTATATAGAACCCATAGAAAAAGCAATTTCACAGTCAGGATTAGGAATGTCTTTAGCGGTTGATAAAAATTTAGTAAGACTAAGTTTACCTTTACTTACAGAGGAATATAGGCACAGTTTAACAAAAATTTTGAGTGAAAAATCAGAGCAAGCGCGTCAAACAATGCGCCACTTTAGGGAAGATGCGTGGAATAGAATACAAGTGGCGACAAAAGAAAAACAGCTTTCAGAAGATGATAAATTTAGAGGAAAGGATCAGTTGCAAAAATTAATAGATGAGTATAGTAAAAAAATTAAGGAATTAGTAGAAAGAAAAGAAAAAGAATTAATGTGAGCATGTTAGTTAAAAATTAAAAGCGAAAAGATAAAAACCACAACTCAAAGTTTATAATATTTTAGGTTTTGCGTTTTGGTTTTGCATTTTTCGCTTTGCGCTTTAATCTTATTTTTTATGTTTTTAACCTTACTTATAGCTTTTTTCAGCCTAATTGCTTTGATGATTATCCATGAATTCGGGCATTTTATTGTTGCTAAAAAATTCGGGGTAAAAGTTGAAGAGTTTGGCATAGGTTATCCGCCGAGAATTTTTGGAAAAAAATTTGGCGAGACTTTGTATTCTATAAATTTAGTTCCACTTGGAGCTTTTGTTAAAATTTATGGTGAAGAAGGTCTAGATGTGAGCGAGGTCGGCCCTGCCGCCTCGCCTGTCTATGGTGTAGATGATTATAGAAGTTTTTCAAACCTTGCAATATGGAAAAGGATTTTAATTTGTTTAGGCGGAGTGGTTGCTTTTTGGGTAGCAGCCGCAATTATTTTTTCTGTGGTATTTACCCTTGGAGCCAGTATTCCTATTGGTGATCAAGATATTGCTGGGGTTACAAGCACTAGTATTAAAATTTTAGAAGTCCAAAAAGATTCTCCTGCATATATGGCTGGTCTTAAAGTGGGTGATGAAGTTAAAGGAATTAATAAAATTGCCGATTTTCAAAAATTAATTCAGGATAATAAAGGCAAACAAATAAATTTAAATATAGAAAGAAATGGAAAAATTATTAATATTAGTTTAACTCCAAGAATTTCTTATCCAGATAATCAAGGGTCAACGGGAGTATCCTTAGAAAGAATTGCAAATGTAATTAAAAAATATCCGTGGTATGAGGCTCCATTGCATGGAGCTTTATATACTGGAAAAGTTACTATTGAAGCATTGCTTGGAATATATGGATTTTTTGCAAGCTTATTGCAAGGCAACGGAGTGCCTCAAGGCGCGCAGTTAGCAGGTCCTATAGGTATTACAATATTTTTATCTCAAGCCGCAAGTTATGGGTTGGGTTTCTTTTTATATTTTATAGGGTCGCTTACAGTGTTGCTTGCTATTTTTAATGTATTTCCAATACCGGCGCTAGATGGGGGAAAGTTAGTATTTTTAGTAATTGAAAAAATAATAAAAAAGCCTGTCCAAGTAAATTGGGAGCAGGGGATTACGATTTTCTTTTTTGTGTTACTAATATCAATGTCAATTTTTGTAACAATTAAGTTTGATATACCGCGTGTTGTAGATTTTTGGAAAGCCGGTTTGTAGAAATTGCTAAAGCAATTTATATAATTAGTTCGTTCGACCGAAATAATAAATTGTGATTTCTTATTTTTCCTTTTCTGCCAATTATAATTAATAATATGGAAAGCAAACTGTACCGCCTTAAAAAATCATTTTTATATATATTATTTTTTTATACACCAATATTTGTATTGGTTTTTGGTTATTTTGCTTTTTTTAAAAATTACAATTTAAATTTATTTTTAGTATTATGCATAATTATAATCGGAAACTTATTTATTGGAATTTTTACCCAATTGTCAAATTATACTATAGAAAAGTATAGTTTACCTGAAAAATCAAGGGATTTTTTATATTTAAATTTTACGGATTGCTTCTTTAGGTCTTTGGCTGAATTATCAGAAGTCATTTTATACACAATTTCTTTTGCAATTGGTTTTGAAGCTTTAATTGCCGGGTATTTATTATTGAAAACCGTCAGCGTTTGGCAGGATAAGGATAACTACAATAATAAAAAAGAAGGGCTTCATACTGCAATGTTAAGAATAGCAATTGTTATGTCTTTGTTAATTTCTTTTTTATCTGCTTACTATTTAAGAAAATTTATTTATAATTTATAAAAATAAAAATATGCTACAATCAAAATTATTTTATAAGACAAATAAAAATAAGAGCGCCAATGTTGATTCTATTTCACATGATTTATTAATTCGTGCTGGGTATATTGATCAGCTCATGGCTGGCGTATATACGTTTATGCCACTTGGATTTTTAGTTTTAAAAAATATTGAAAACATTATAAGGCGTAACATGGTAGAAATTGGAGGTCAGGAAATTTTAATGCCAGTATTGCAGCCAAAAGAAAATTGGGTAAAAACTGACAGGATAAATATAGAAAAAGAAATTATTTTTTTATTAAAAGGAAATGGAGATAAAGAGTATGTTTTGGGTCCAACCCACGAAGAAGTAATAACTCCTTTGGCAAAAAAAGTAGTATTTTCTTACAGAGACTTACCTTTTTATGTTTTTCAAATACAAGAAAAATTAAGAGATGAATTAAGGCCAAAATCAGGGCTCTTGAGGGTAAGAGAATTTGCTATGAAAGATTTGTATTCTTTTCATGCAAACCAAGCGGACTTAGATAAGTACTACGAAGTTGTTGCAAAATCTTACGAAAAAATATTTAAGGAATGCGGAATTGGTCGCTTAACATATAGGACATTGGCTTCAGGGGGAAGTTTTTCAAAATATTCTGATGAATACCAAACCTTAACCCAAGCTGGTGAAGACACTATTTATATTTGTGAAAAGTGCAATATCGCGATTAATAAAGAAATAAAAGCAGAAAACCCAAAGTGCCCAAAGTGTAACAATACTGAATTTGAAGAGAAAAAAGCTATTGAAGTTGGAAATATTTTTAAAATGGGTACAAGATTTTCAGTTCCTTTTGATTTAAAGTTTACTGATAAAGATGCCCACGACAAGCCAGTTTTAATGGGGTGCTATGGAATTGGATTAGGTAGACTCATGGGAGCCATTGTTGAGGCAAGCCACGATGATAAAGGAATTATTTGGCCAAAATCAGTGGCGCCATTTTTAGTTCATTTAATAAATATTGAAAATAATCCAAAAGTAAAAAAAGCAACCCAAAAAATATACATTGATTGCCAAAAAGAAGGTATTGAGATATTATACGACGATAGGGAAAACAAAACTGCGGGGGAGAAATTTGGAGATTCTGATTTATTAGGAATTCCTTATAGGGTTGTGGTTTCAGAAAAAACCCTAGCGAAGAATTCGGTTGAAGTAAAAGAAAGGGGAAAAGCTAAAATCCAATTAGTAAAAATTAGCCAAATTAATAAGATTCTTAAATAAAAATTTGAGTTCCCGCAAAGCGGGACGAAAACCCCGCCCTCTAAGCATTTGAATATCACTTAGCATAGAGGGCGGGGTGCTCACTTCGTTCGCATGTTTAAAAAATTAAAAAATTTATTTTCATTCTTGTCTTTAGACATGGCAATTGATTTAGGAACCGCCAATTCTTTAGTGTATGTAAAAGATAGGGGAATAATAATTAATGAGCCGTCTGTTGTTGCGGTCAATAATAAAACTGGTCAGATTTTATCTATTGGAGAAGAAGCAAGAAAAATGGTTGGTCGTACGCCTTCTTATATTACAGCTACAAGACCATTAGTTAATGGCGTAATTTCTGACTTTGAAGTTACTGAGCAAATGTTAAAATATTTTATTGAAAAGGCTGTTTCCGGCTCAAAAAAAATGTTTGGTTTTGGGTATATGCCAAGGGTAATTATTGGTATTCCTTGTGGGGTTACAGAAGTTGAAAGAAAGGCAGTGAGAGACGCCGCAAAAAATGCTGGAGCTCGTACAGTATTTTTAATTGAAGAGCCGTTAGCCTCAGCTATTGGCGCCAAACTTCCAATACAGGAAGCAGGAGGAAATTTTATTGTTGATATTGGTGGAGGAACAACAGAGGTGGCAGTAATTTCTTTAGGAGGAATTGTGGCATTTAGAAGTTTAAGAATCGCGGGGGATAAATTAAATGATGATATTATTCAATTTGCTCAAAAAGAATATAAACTTTTAATTGGAGAAAGAACTGCAGAATTTATTAAAATAAATATTGGGTCAGCCCTTCCGTTAAAGGATAAAAAAGAAATACCAATGCGCGGACGAAATTTGGTTACCGGTTTACCAGAAGAAGTGATAGTTTTTAATGATGATATACAGCGGGCTTTAGAAAGATCAGTAAAGCAAATTATTTCGGCAATTAAAACAACTATTGAAGAAACCCCACCCGAATTATTAGCAGATGTTATGACTAACGGAATTTATTTAGCGGGTGGTGGGTCACTATTAAAAGGGTTGGATGTATTAATCGCAAGAGAGACAAAAATGCCATGCAAAATTATTGATGACCCTTTGACCTCTGTGGTTCGAGGATGTGGTATAGCATTGGAAAATATTCAAACTTTGGCTGACTTAGTGCAAAAAGACGAAGAGTGGACATTGAGTTAGGGTACTCAGATATTCCATTCAAAAGAGCCCGGGGTTTGCTAGGCGAGGCTCTTTTAAATGGAATATACTCGCTTAGTTTTTAAACGCCAGTCGCATTACCGCTTCGCTGATTTTACTTCGTGAAATATGCAACTGGAAAGAAATGTGTATTAATACTTGTCCTGATGACTTCGAGTGAGTCTCAGTCGAAGTTTTTTATCAAAGAAAGTCAATAGGGTAAAAAAGAAAAGTAATATCAATCTTTTCTTTTAAATACTGCTATGCTTCTAAGTATAGCAGTATTTGTATAAAGTAGAATAAAAAAAAGAAGCCCCGGACGCGTGATGCGACGGGGCTTTTTCACAAAAAATGGTGGTTGACCATTTCTCATTTCACATTTAACGTGACATCATCTCTCCTGTCATTTTCAGATGGATGTCGGGGGATGTTCACGAGCGGGAATTTGTGGGATGCATACACACCCATTTTCCCAAACGAGTTGGAAAAATAGAAGGACGTATGATTCCCAACGTCGTCTTCAAAGATGAAGAAGACACTGACGATTTCAGGACTTCCTGGTCCCTCATCTCTGAACGGCCATTTCTCTCCTTGGAGCCATTTTGTCAGGGGGATTATTGCCATTTTTAGATTATCGAATTCCTTGGCAATCTTTTGTCCTACTCGATTTCCATCGTATTCTTTCTCGTAGAACGCCACCTTCTTAAATACATTAAAGATCAGGCCGGTTGTTTTCGGCCGTGGGCGGGGGCAATGATGGGGACAGTAAGGCCCTCTTATCGTCTTGGTAATCATGTAAACGACAGTCACCATCACCATCGCTACGACGACCAATAGAAACTCCAGATTCATGGCATTTTCCTTTCACAAAGTGTCGGGTTGTCAAAGGGTAAACACAATATTCACCCTGTTTTATTAATTGTAGCATATTCAAGGACTAGTGTCAAGTCTTTTATTGATTCCTGTGTTTTGATACAATTCACTAATGATTTCAAAAGACGAAGTAAGACACATTGCTAAATTAGCAAGACTTGAACTAACTGAAAGTGAAACTGCAAAAATGCAAAAAGATTTGTCCAGCATTTTGGATTATTTTGATTTGTTAAAAAAAGTGAAAAGTGAAAAGCTAAAAGCGAAAAATAGTGGTTTAAAATTTAAAAGTAATTTAAGAAAAGACGAAGTTAAAGAAAAGCCTGCTAGTTTGGCGAATAATTTAATTCAGGCTGCTCCAGATAAAAAAGATGGATATATTAAAGTAAAGTCCATACTCTAATTCTGACGGCCGTCAGAATTAGAGTATATGGTAAATAGTGATTTTTTTATGAATATTTTAGATTTAACAATTACACAACTTCACGAAGGGTTTAGAAATAAAAACTTTACTTCGGTTGAAGTTACGAAAGCTTATTTAGAAAATATTAAAAAAACTGATAAGGAAATTGGAGCATATTTACTAGTTACCGAAGGTTTAGCTTTAAATCAAGCAGAAAAAGCCGATAAATTAATTTCACTTGCCCTGAGCGGAGTTGAAGGTAATGGAGGGGATTTTCCTCTATTAATGGGGGTACCTTTTTCAGTAAAAGATGCTATTTTAGTTGAAGGTCAAAAAGCTACCGCTGGTTCAAAAATATTAGAAAACTATGTGGCTCCTTATGATGCCACGGTAATTAAAAAATTAAAAACGCAAGGGGCAGTAATTTTAGGAAAAACAAATTTAGATGAATTTGCCATGGGAGTTTCTACTGAAAACTCTGCTTTTAAAGTTACAAAAAATCCAAATGATTTAACAAGGGTGAGCGGGGGAAGCTCGGGCGGATCTGCGGCCTCGGTGGCTGCTAAACAAGCGGTATATTCCTTAGGTTCTGATACAGGTGGCTCTATTCGCCTGCCAGCTTCTTTTTGCGGAGTGGTGGGGCTAAATCCTACATATGGCGCGGTTTCTAGGTCTGGGTTAATTTCAATGGCTTCTTCACTGGATCAGATAGGACCTATCACTAAAACCGTGGAGGATTGTAGAATTGTATTTGACGCCATAAAAGGTAAAGACCCGCTAGACGCCACATCAATAGAATCACAAATCTCAAATTTTAAGTCTGAAATCAAAAATATAAAGATTGGCGTTCCAAAAGAATATTTTGGTAGGGGAATCAATTCTAACGTAAAAAAAATTATTGAAGACGCAATAAAAAAAGCCAAAAAACATGGCGCAAAAATTGTGCCAATAAGTTTGCCCAACTCAAAATATGCAGTTGCGTGTTATTATATTATTGTCCCTTCTGAAGTTTCGGCAAATTTGGCCAGATTTGATGGCATAAAATATGGATTATATGAAGACGCAGAAAATTTATTGGATGGATATATGAAAACAAGGGGCAGAGGATTTGGAATTGAAGTTAAAAGGAGAATTATGCTTGGCACATATAGTTTGTCTTCGGGGTACTATGATGCTTATTATAAAAAAGCGCAGGAAGTGCGCCAAATAATTAAAGAAGATTTTATAGATGCTTTTAAAAAAGTGGATTTAATTTTTTCTCCGGTTTCTCCTATTCCTGCCTTTAAAATAGGTGAGAAAACAGATGATGCGCTTTCTATGTATTTAATGGATATTTATACTTGCCCGGTAAAATTAGCTGGTTTACCTGCAATTTCTTTGCCAGTGGGTAATATAGGAAAGCTGCCAGTGGGGTTACAAATAATAGGTAAATATTTTGAGGAAAATAAAATATTTAATATAGCATCACAACTCGAAAAAATGCTATAATGATAAAATAATATAAATTTAGAATCTCGTATTTTGAATATAGAATAGAATAAAGAATATTGAATACAAAAAAACTAAATTCTAAATTCCGCATTCAATTCAAGCTGCCAAATACTAAATTAAAAATTCTCGTTTCATGACTTGGGAAACAATTTATAATTATTTTGGGGCAAAAGAATTTATTTATTTTATATCTTCTTCTGATATTCAAGATGAGCTTTTTTTAGTGAAAATTGTTTTTATTTTTTTTACCGTACTTTTATTGTTTGCGGTGTTATATTTTTATTCAAACAGTAGTTATATTCAGTACCAGTTTTTACAGGATGTAGAAGAGTTTTTTGCTTGGCAGCCGTATGGGACTCGGGAAATTAATAAAATTTGGAATAAAATTATTAAAAAAACCGAGTCTGGCTCGGAACACGAATATAAACTTGCTGTAATGCAAGCCGATGAGTTTTTATTTAGAACTCTAGAAGAGAGAGGATATCAGGGTGAGACTTTTGATAAAATAATACAAAATGCCGGCAAAAAAACAATATCTAATTTAAGCGATATACTAGTTGCCCACAAAATAAGAGATTCTATAGTATTTGATAATGATTATAGTCTAGACTCAGAGTTAGCTAAAAAAATATTATCTGACTATGAAAAAGCAATTAAAGATGCTTCTGTATCTTAAAACTGCAATAGTGGGTTAAAGGACTAATTTATCTTAAAAATCCTATTCCAACGGAAAATATAATTGTGCTTAGAGCCACTAGGCTTATTAGTATCACCCAAATTATTTTGAAGATTTTTTTTGATTTCATATTATATTATTAGTTTTTTTATTATACTTAAATGATACCAAGTTTTAAAAAAAATAAAAAGAGTAATCAGTCGAAAATTTTAGTAATTTTAGGTGGTATTTTTATTTTATTTATTTTTATTGTGATAATTATTGCAGATATAAAAATGTATGAAAAAAAAGAAAAACTTAATTCTAAAATAGAAAATTTAAAAAATAAAATAGAAGATATTCAGGCCAGAAACAATAAACTACAGCAGGGCATATCAAATGTAAATGACCAAAAATATATAGAAAAAGTGGCTAGGGAAGAGTTGGATTTACAAAAACCGGGAGAGGGAGTAGTCTCTTTTATAATGCCCCAGACTCAAAATCAGGAAAATATTGTTAAGCCAAGTAATATTTTTCAGGATTGGATGGGGGGTTTAAATAATAGTTGGCAATGGATAAAGGATAGGTTTTAGGCGTGGGCGTTAGTTTTTAAAATTGAAAATCGCGAGGTTAATATAGTGGCAATATACGACCTTCCTTCACCCGCCTAAAAAATTTGCGAGAATAGTATAGTGGCAGTACGCAACCTTCCCAAGGTTGAGGCGCGAGTTCGATTCTCGTTTCTCGCTCAGAAAATTTTATTTGGCGAGCAAGAGGTTGATACGCGGGTTCGATTCCCGTACCTCGCTCACATTTCAAATTATCATAAATTTATTTTATGATAATTTGAAATGTTTGATAAGGGAATCGAACCCCAAGAAGGGGTCGGGAGGAAAGCCATTTTCTCCCGTGTAGGAAATTATTCAAAACCGAGGGTTTTGAAAGAGCCCAAAGGGATCTGGGTTCTAGCGAAGCGGATTCCCGTACCTCGCTCACATTTCAAATTTCACCTATGAAAAAAAATGATAAAACTTAATAATAGATATTTTATTATCAGGCACGGAGAAAGCAAAGCTAATGTTGCACACATCCTTTTAAGTCATCCAAAAGAAGGAATGGTTAGTTTTGGTCTTTCACCAAAAGGGAAGAAGCAAGTTAAGATTTCTGTTTCAAAAAACAAAAAAAGCAAACTATTAGATTCAGATGTTCTTATTTATTCATCTGACTTCTTGTGAGCTAAGGAAACCGCCCAAATAGCAAAAAAACTGCTTGGCATCCAAAAAATCCATTTCCATAAAAAGCTTCGGGAACGATACTTTGGTCAATATGACAAAACCTCGTTAGATAACATAAAAATAGCGTGGGCACACGATGAAAATAATCCCAACCACAAACATAAAGATGTTGAAAGTCCAAATAAGGTTCTCACAAGAACCCTTGCTGTCATTGCTCAATTGAATAAAAAATATAAAGGTAAAAAAATTCTCCTCGTTTCTCATGGAGATGTTTTACAAATCCTACACACCTATTTCTCAAAAAAGCCCGTAAGCCATCATCGTCATATTCCTCATTTGGAAACTGCTGAAATTAGGGAGTTAAAATTATGATCTTGCTTTTTAACTTATATTGTGGTATTATAGTCGCATTCGTCCTTTAATAATTTAACAAGGAGTTAATTGTGAATACAGAACCGCCGAGCCAAGAACACTATCGAGACGAGTATAAACTTGTATTTGAAGGGTACAAATTCTTCGTGAGTATCCGCTTTATTACCGTAGCCTTCGGGACAAGTATTCATTCGGCGCTGATTACTGTCTACAGTAACGCCGTAAAAGAAAATCCTTTCAATGGATATGCCATTTTCAGTGTAGCAATATTATTTCTATTGGCTCTGCTCATTGTAGAGCGGAGAACAACTTCTTTGTTTCGCAGTTTCTTGAAGCGAGGAAAGGAATTGGAGTTTCATCTTGGAATTTCCGATGGCTTCTTTCACCGGATTACTGAACTTTCGGAACAAAAAGGGTTTCGTCAGTTTATTACCCACACATGGGGTATCAGCCTAGTGTATGCGGGAGTATTTATCTTTTGGATTACGTTGCTTGTTGCAACGATAATCAAAGAACCATAACCCAAATCTAAAAAGGAGAACCTAATGTCACAAAAGTCTCGTTCTTCCGCCTCCAATGATGGGGAGCGCATTGATCGTATTCTGGCTCGGCAAGAGAAAATTTCTGATTGGATTTTCGGCGTTATGATTGTTGCCGTTCTCTTGCTGTTCATTTTCGGCACAATCGTTCACCTGTTTTGGTTATAACCAAAACAGGTGTCACGGAAAAAACAGAGCGAAGCTAACCACTTCGCTTTTTATTTGACTTAATGTATATAATTTATTAGAGTTTATTTATTGACTCTATGTTCTTTAACAAAAGGGGGATATATTATGAAAAAGATTCAATATCTTGAATTTGATACTGAATTACCTAAAGAACTAAAGAACAGATACTTTATTATGCGGCACGGAGAAAGTAAAGCTAATGTTGCAGGTATTTTATTAAGCCATCCTAAAGATGGCACGGTTACCTTCGGTCTTTCAGAAAAAGGGAAACAACAAGTTAAAGATTCCATTTTAAAGAATGATATCTTAGATTCTGATGTAATTATTTATTCATCAGATTTCCTAAGAGCTAAAGAAACCGCAGAAATTATCAAAAAATTATTGGGTACTAAGAAAGTCGCTTTGCATAAAAATCTACGGGAAAGATATTTTGGTAAATTTGATAAGACTGATTTAAAAAATCTAAACATAGTTTGGAAAAAAGATAAAATTAGTGCATACAATAAATATAACGGCGTAGAAAGTCCCAATGAAGTCTTCAAAAGAACTATTAATTTAATTAACAAGCTAGAAGAGAAATTCCAAAATAAGAAAATACTTCTCGTTTCGCACGGAGATGTATTACAAATATTGCAAACTGGTCTCTTAAAAAAATCTCTGAGTAAACACAGGCAAATACCTCACCTGAAAATTGCTGAAATTAGGGAGTTAAAATTAACTAATTACTAAAATAAACGCAATAAGGAGCAAAAATCCAAAAGGAGGTTTTATTATGTTTGACCCAAAAGAAAGCAAAACCATTGGTTATCATTTATTCTTCCTGCCATCAGGATAACTTTTTGATAATCTGCAAAAGACCATTAACACTCTTGCTGAAAAGTATAGTGGTGCAAAGTTTGAACCACACGCAACTTTGCTGGCAAGGATTCCGAAAACTGACGAAGCCGAATTGATTGCCAAAACCGAAAAGCTCGCCAGTATGATGAAACCATTTGAGATTGAACCCAAAGAAATCCGTGCCGAAGACACCTACTTCCGAGCATTGTATTGCAAGGCAGAACCTAACGCCGAACTGGAAGAGTATCATCAAAAGGCACTGGAAATTTTCGGTGTGCAGGATGTAAATGTCTATATGCCCCATTTAAGTTTGTACTACGGCAATATTCCACAATTCACTAAAGATGAAATGATTGCATCTTTGGCTCTGCCAAATAGTATGAAATTCTTAGTGGATAGGATTTATCTATATCGCACAGAAGGAGAAGCACAGGATTGGCTTCGAGTTGGAGAATATCCTTTGATAAAATAATACTATAAAGCCTGTAGGCAAGAATATCCGCAGGCTTTTTTATTTTAATTAATTTTATAGTATCCCATTTTAAATTATTAAACTTTTTATTAGTTTATTGATTGTTTTACCATAAAGAGTACAATTAACTAATAAAGCTCCTTGAAAAAATCTCTTGAGAGGAGGGCGTATGTTTACCTTATTTTTTCTTGTATTTTTTGTAGACGATACCGATAATTTAATTAAAGGATTAGGAGATAGTAATTTTTATGTTCGAGAGAATGCCCAAGTTGACCTTATAAAGAAAATGGATTTTAATCTTTATCTAAGACTTCGTGATATAAAAGAGAAAAATCTTGAAATCGTAAGAAGACTTGAGATAATCAAAAAAAATTATAAAAATAAGTTAAGATTAGAATATAAAGTTACTATTGATGGTTATTTTGAATATCCATGGATTGATATGATTCCATACGAATATAAAGGCGAAGGTATGCAAAGATGTGATATTCTTGAAATATATTTATTTAACTCTGAAGAAATAGAAGTATTTGGTAATAAAAATTCTTGTTGGCCAAGTTATAGAAAAGCCACACAACGATGGATAAAAGACAGAATATATTCTTATTCGGAAGAGTTATTTAAAAAAACTAAAAGTGAAAAGGATTTTCAAGATGGCATGAATGCTAAAATAGCTATAATTCAAAAAGACATGGAGGCAATGGTAATAAGAGAAGATGATTATTGGAAATTTTGGAATAAGAAAAACCCTGCTAGAATTAAAAATAAATTATTAAAATAAGAAAGCGCGTAAAATAGCAATGGAGAGAAAAACTCTCTCCTTTTTATTTTACTTTCAATTAAAAAATATATAAAAAGTAAAATAACCCCTTATCAATTTTACCATAGTTATCGTAGGTTAATTATATTAGTAATGTCATATTTAAGCTCTCGCGGCGCAGAGGATGAATAACCCCGAGCCAAAGGCGAGTGCGTCGCCACGCTTTTGTCTTGTAAAATTGATGTGTGGGTTATTGCATTGATTTTTTGTTTCTTGATGGTAAAATCTATTTGACACCGCTTTAGCTTAGTGGCAAAGCAACGCTTTCGTCCGCCTACCATCGCATATTTGCCGGTGTAGCTCAGTGGCAGAGCAATGGTTTCGTAAACCATAGACGGCAGTTCAATTCTGCCCATCGGCTCAGGCAAATGGCGGGCAGGTAAAGCGTGGACGCAAGTCCGATTCTTGCAAACGGCTCAGTTGTTTTATTTTTAAACATAGGTTATATTGAGCCTAGTATACAATTGATAGATTCCGGGGGGAAATCTATCAATCAAGACGACTGACGGAATAGTTCTAGGGTAAGGCTTACGCTTTTTACCACTTCAAAGCGCGTTACTACTGCGCAATCTCCAACCCAGTTGCGCAGTATTTGAGGGTGAATTGTTCACTTAGTTGTCGGGCCACGTTGAGCATGGTAGTGCTCCGTGGCCTTTTTTATTTGAATTTTTTGAAAAATATGATAGAATTCAATTAGTAAATTTAGTATTAATTCCACTATTTATGGTTGATTCATTTGAGGATATAAATAAATTAGAAGAACAGCTCCATTATTTAGTGGACTATCTTTGAGTTAGATTTTAAGGAAAAGGAGATTAAAGAATTGGAGTTAGAAGTACAAAAAACTGATTTTTGGAAGGACCAAAGCTATGCCACTAAAATAAGTCAAAAAATTTCTGAATTAAAAGAAGAAATTGAAAATATTGAAATAATAAAAAAGGAATTAGAGGATTTAAAGGAGTTAAATAATTTAGCAAAAGATGAAGATGAATTATCTAGTGAACTAAGCATAAATTATGATGAAGTTAAGGCAAGAATACAAAAGGAAGAATTTAGAATTTTTTTATCTGGACAATACGATAAAAATGACGCTATTTTAGAAATATTTTCTGGAGCTGGCGGTCAGGATGCGCAAGATTGGGCGACAATGCTTTTAAGAATGTATGAAAGATATTTAGCTAAAAAAGGTTTTAAAGTTAAAGTTTTGCACCAGTCTTTTGGGCAGTCAGGTGGTCCAGATGGAAGAATTGGGACAAAGTCTGTAATGATAGAAATAAAAGGTAAATATGCTTACGGATTTTTAAAAAAAGAAACGGGAGTGCATAGGCTAGTTAGAATTTCTCCATTTTCAGCTCAAAAACTGAGGCACACATCATTTGTGTTGGTTGATGTTTTACCCCAAATAGATGGCGATCAAGCAGAAATAGAAATAAGACCGGAAGATTTAAAAGTTGATACATTTAGAGCTTCTGGGCCAGGTGGTCAATATGTAAATAAAACAGAGTCAGCTATAAGAATTACTCACTTACCAACTAAAATTGTGGTAGCTTGCCAAACAGAAAGAATGCAGGGTAAAAATAAAGAGCATGCAATGAAAATATTGTATTCAAAATTACACCAACTAAAAGAGCAAGAACACAAAAAAGAATTAAAAGAAATTAAGGGAGAACAAGTTTCGGCTTCGTGGGGAAATCAGATAAGGTCTTATGTTTTACACCCATATAAATTAGTAAAAGATTTAAGGACACAGTATGAAACATCGGATACTGAAGGGGTTTTAAATGGAGAGATAGACGAGTTTATCCAATCTGAAATTAGAATGTCCAACTAACCTAATTTGAAATTTATAAAGATGATTAAATTTAAAAATGTTACAAAAATATATCCACCTAACTCAGTCGTTTTAGAAGATATTTCCTTTGAAATTAAAGAGGGCGAGTTTATTTCTATTGTGGGAAAATCTGGCGCCGGCAAAACTACTTTAATTCGCATTATTTTGGGGTTAGAAAAAGCTACTTATGGTGAAGTTTTTTTCGATGGACAAAATATTAGCGCAATTGACTCAGATGGACTCCAGAAAATAAGAAGAAGAATAGGGGGGATATATCAAGATTATAAGCTTTTGCCTCTTAAAACTGTATATGAAAATGTTTCTTATATTATGGCTATTGAAGGCAAGGATAATGAAGAAATTAAAAAAGAAGTGCCTAGAATTCTAGAAGTAATTGGGCTTGGAGAAAAAATTAATAATTTTCCAAGAGAACTTTCGGGCGGAGAACAGCAAAGACTAGCTGTGGCTCGCGCATTTGTAAATCACCCCGATATTATTATTGCAGACGAACCTACTGGTAACCTTGACCCATATAATACATACGAAGTTATATCGCTATTGGAAAAAATTAATAAAGCGGGAAAAACGGTAATTTTATCAACTCATGATAGGGAAATTATTAACAAACTAGGCAAAAGAGTGGTAACTATAGAAAATGGTAAGATAATTAGAGACGAGGAAAAGGGAAGATTTATAATATAAGCGAGCCATAGCGAAGATTTACCCTGCCCTCTATGAAGTTAAAACAAGTAGAATAAAATAAAAAAAGTTAAGAAAATAATTAATTGCATTTTGCCTTAATAGGATTAGCTTAGAGGGCGGGGTGCTCATTTCATTCGCATGCTAACAAATTTTAAAAGAGTTTTACGTTTTGCCTTCGCTGATTTTTACCGTAACAAAGGCATTTCTATTGCAGCAATTTTTGTTTTAGTGATAACCACTTTATTAATTACTGGATTATTTTTCATGCAAGGCATAAGTGATTTTATTATCTTACAGGTTAAAGATAAAATTGATATTACAGCATACTTTAAATCCGATACTCAAGAACAAGATATTTTAATTATTAAGGACGAAATTTTAAAAGCTTCGCCTGATATTAAAAATATTGAATACGTATCTCAGGAAGATGCCTTAAATGATTTTACTGAAAAGCATAAAGGTAATACTGTTTTTTCAAAGGCGCTTATAGAAGTTGGCAACAATCCTTTTTTACCATCGCTCAATATAACTACAACTGGGGATACTTTACAGTATGAGAACATATCCAATATTATACAACAGAGTAGATTTAGTGATTTCATTGAAAAAGTTGATTTTTCCCAAAAAAAAGATACAATTGAAAAGATTTTTTCTATAACAAAAAATATTAGTCGCTTTGGACTAGGTCTTGCAATAATTTTAATATTAGTTGCTGTATTAGTTGTTTTTAATACACTAAAACTTGTAGTTGATAAATCAAAAGAAGAAATAAGTACAATGAGAATAGTTGGGGCATCAAGTTGGTTTGTGCGAGCCCCTTTTATATTTCAAGGGGTAATATTTGGATGCATATCATTTGTAGTTTGTTTTTTAGTGACTATTTTATTATCATATTTATTATCTTCGGGATTATCGGTTATTATGCCAGGATTTAGCTTATCAAACTATTTTGCATCAAATTTATTTGCTATTATTTTAATACAGTTAGGTTTCGGAGTTATCATAGGAGTGGTTTCAAGTTTTATAGTTGTTAATAAGTATTTGAAGGTCTAATCATATAATTGCGGGATCGTCTAACGGTAGGACAACAGATTCTGGATCTGTTTATCTAGGTTCGAATCCTAGTCCCGCAGCAAAATAAATCCACCTTTTTTGGTGGATTTTATTTTACTGCGTGGCATACTAGGATTCGAACCTCAAAAGGGGTCGGGAAAAAGGATTTTTCCCGTGGCGGAATTATTCAAACCAAGGGGTTTGAAAGAACCCAAAGGGTTCTTGGTTCCAGCGAAGCGGAATCCTAGTTCCGCAACAGTCTTATGTTAAGTCAGGTGACTGAAACGCATACGATACTTTTCCCTTGATGGCACACCGACTGAGAGCCGTATCCAGAACAAGAATTCGCCCAAAAGGCGATTTTTTGTTTTAATTTAAATGACAGTATGAATCATTGACATGGGGTCTTGTTGGAGTACAATTAAGGTGGAGGAGGCAAGAGAGAGTGGCGTGGGGTCTGAGTGAATATCTTGAGCTTTAAGAAGCAAGAGGTATCGTAAGGAATCCCGCCAACAGCCTCCGTTGGCTTGTAGTTATCATCCTCGTTAAAACGAGGTTTTTGTTTATAAGAGTTGTTCACAGCATATGTATTGACATATAGGGGGAGGGGGTATAACCTATAAGTAGATAGACAAATTACTATTAATATCATAAATATATGTTAGATCAAAAACTCAAACATCGAGCGGTTCATCGAGCCAAAATTATCAGAGGTCAGTTGGACGGTTTGGTGGGGGCTATTGAGGAGGAAGTGTATTGTCCTGAATTATTGGAGCAATCGCTTTCTATTCAAAGGTCGCTCAAAAGCTTGGATGGCTTCCTTTTGGAAAACCATCTTCGAACTCATATAAAGCATCAGATGGAAACAAAGGGGGAACAGGAAAAGGCAGTAAAAGAATTAATCAAAGTATATACCTTGTCCCATAAGTAACATATCCGATAAGGCATATGCTTAATAAATATGCCAGAAAACACATATAAGAAATTGCAAAGGGCCAGGTTGCAATTCCATGACTTGAGAGCCAAGTTGATTGTTAGAGTCTGGAATCTTGCTAAAAGGTTAGACCCTAAAACCATGAAAGAGGAAAAAAAGAAGAAAAAGCAAAACATTAAATAATACTATTAAATAGACCTGTTGCTTAGTAAGGTTTTACTGCAAATGAAACCTTTTGGCTTAAAATTTGCCATAATTTTTCGGCTTACCCATAGGGTAAACCTTAAAATTCTATCAAATTTTCGCCTAAAATCTTTAATTTTCGTAAGAAACTTTACTAAGCAACAGGTCTAATATTTCATTTTATGATCAACATTAAGCATTTATTAAAAGTCACTTCGGTTTGGACAAGCATCGTATATGTCATTTGTTATGCAGAGGTAGCTATGTATCCGCCAATAAGGATGATGACCATGCGCTACGCCATGCATGCTGATGTGAATTTTGTTTCAGGATATTTTGGATTGGGATACTTTATTTCAGGCCTCATTATATGGAATGTAATCGCGCTATTGGCAGTTTGGTTCTTTGCATGGCTTTTCAATACCATTAAGCAATAATATAAACAATATGTACATACAAACGTACAAAGTAAAAGGAATGCATTGCGCTTCATGCTCAGCCATTATTGAAAAAACCCTAAAAAAAGTTGGAGGTGTTGAAAATGTTGAGGCAAATTTTGGCGCCGAAACTGCCAAGGTATCTTTTGATGACACAAAAACTAATCCGCAAGAACTTTCAAAAAAGATAGAGCCTTTGGGGTATTCTCTTGTAATGCCCACCCATTCAAATCATGGCGGCCAAAGCGCAGAGCAAATGGGTATGTCGGCACAAGAGCATGTGGCACACACTGGAATAGGACAATCAAAACAGGAAAAGCTTGCTGAAGTGGCTGATATGAAAATGAAAATTATAATGGTAATGCCCCTAGCCGCCTTTAGTATTTTCTTGATGGCATGGGATACGTTAGCCGCTATTAATGCGGCGCCAAAAATGTCAGAAGTCCTTTTTGAGTTTTTCCATCATCTTTTACCGATATTTGCTACTGCTACGTTTTTTATCGCCGGCAAGCCGTATCTTCTGGGTTTTTACCGCTTTTTGCGTTATGGCAAAGCAAACATGGATAGTTTGATTGGTATTGGCACATCTGCTGCATTTTTATACAGTTTCATTATCACGGCGTTTGAAGGACCATTGCTTCCATTCTTAAATGTTGAGAATGTCTACTATGATGTAACTATTGTAGTAATTGCTTTTATTACCCTGGGCAAATATTTGGAAGCCAAAGCCAAAATAAAAACCGGTGATGCTATCGAAAAGTTATTTAATTTGCAAACTAAAACAGCAATTATTATCAAAGATGGAAAAGAACAAGAAGTTTCTATTAATCAAGTGGTGCATGGAGATCAGATTGTTGTAAAACCCGGAGTCCGTATTCCAGTAGACGGGACAGTTTCTAATGGGTCATCATTTGTTGACGAGTCTATGGTTACTGGTGAACCTATGCCAGTTGAAAAAAAGACCGGCGACACGGTTATCGCTGGCACAATCAATACGACAGGTTCTTTCACATTTAAAGCGATGAGGGTTGGGTCGGAAACGATGTTGGCCCACATTATTAAAATGGTTGAAGAAGCGCAAGGAAGCCGTGCTCCAATTCAAAAGTTGGCGGATAAAATTTCAGCTGTTTTTGTGCCTATTGTTATTGTTTTGGCATTTTTGTCGCTCATCGCGTGGCTGGTTATTGGTACTACATATTTTGGCTTTGCGCAGGCGCTTTCCTATGCATTAGTATCATTTGTTGGCATTCTGGTTATTGCTTGTCCGTGTGCTTTGGGTTTGGCTACGCCTACCGCCATTATTGTTGGTGTCGGCAAAGGAGCTCGGGAAGGTATTTTAATTAAAGATGCCGCTACTCTTGAAAAACTTCACAAGGTTGACACGGTGGTAGTGGATAAAACTGGTACTATCACCAAAGGCAAACCAGAAGTGACTAGTGTATCAGATGAAGATATAATGCAAGTTTTTGCTTCGTTAGAGAGTAAGTCCGAACATCCCATTGCCTATGCCATTATTGAATACGCCAAAAAGAAAAATATTACGTTGCTGCCAGTTTCTAATTTTGAAATCATAAAAGGCAAGGGGTTGAAAGGTACTATTAAGAATGTTGAATATTTTGCTGGCAGTTCTAAACTAATACATGACATTGGTTTATTATTTGATGGCGGTCCGCAGCTGGTGTTGGCTACCAAAGAAAAGGTAATGGGAACAGTCATGGTGGCTGATGCAATTAAGCCAGAAGCAATTGAGGCAATTAAAAATCTCCACAAACTTGGTATTAAAGTTATTATGCTTACGGGGGACCACAAAAACACTGCCCAAGTTATTGCAAAGGAAGTCGGCATTGATGATGTAATAGCTGAAGTTTTACCCGAAGAAAAACTTAATAAAATCAAAGAATTGCAAAAGCAGGGTCGCATGATTGCTATGGCGGGAGATGGTATTAATGATGCGCCAGCATTAGCGCAAGCCGATGTTGGAATTGCGATGGGAACGGGAACTGATGTAGCTATTGAAACAGCAGGCATTACCTTGTTGCACGGCGATATTTCAAAACTGGTAAAAGCAATTCGGCTTTCAAAATTAACTATGCGGGGGATTAAGCAAAATCTTTTTTGGGCCTTTTTCTATAACATCGTCGGTATTCCGCTTGCCGGAGGATTATTTTTTCCAATCTTTGGCTGGCTCTTAAATCCTGTTTTTGCCGGGTTTGCAATGGCATTCTCAAGCGTATCAGTCGTCGGCAATTCATTAAGATTGAAAGCTAAAAAATTATAAGATGAAAACATATACATTTCACGTTAATGGTATGCATTGCAAGGCGTGTGTAGTACTCACCGAAAGTGAACTCAATAATGTGCCGGAAATATCAAAAGCTAAATCATCGCTTGAAAATCATAGTGTTGAAGTGACGGGGGACTTTGGCGATAAAGAACCAGAACATATTGCACGAGACTTGAGTGAAGTATTAAAACCGCACGGGTACACGCTTTCGCTTGAAAAACAAAAACACTTTGCTAAGTGGTCAGATTTTAAACTGGCATTTCCCATTGCTATTGGTTTTATTATATTGTTCATTATTTTACAAAAGCTCGGTATTGTGAATTTGGTGACCACATCAGAGGTTGGTTACGGCACCGCATTCGTGATTGGCATGATTGCTTCCGTTTCTACTTGCATGGCAGTGGTTGGTGGATTGGTACTTTCTATGTCAGCAAATTTTGCCAAGAAGGGGGACAAAGTTCGACCACAAGTATTATTTCACATTGGCCGATTAGCATCATTTTTCATACTTGGAGGCGCAATCGGCGCGCTCGGATTGGCATTTCAGCCTGGATCAACCGGTACATTTGTTCTTAGTTTTATCGTGGCTATCGTTCTCCTAATACTTGGCATTAATCTTCTTGATGTATTTCCTTGGGCAAAAAAACTTCAGCCGACAATGCCGAGCTTTATTGGGAAGCGTGTTCATGGTCTCAAAAACATGAATCACACACTTACGCCTTTGTTACTAGGTATTGCTACATTTTTTTTGCCATGTGGATTCACGCAGTCAATGCAAATTTATACGCTGACCACCGGGAGCTTTTTGAGTGGCGCACTGATCATGGGTACGTTTGCGCTCGGTACACTTCCGGTACTTGCACTTTTGAGTTTCAGCTCACTTGGCATTCACAAAAAGGCGCAGTCCGGAGTGTTCTTTAAGACAGCCGGTCTTGTAGTGATATTTTTTGGAATTTTCAATCTGATCAATGTATTGGTTGCCACAGGAATTATACTACCTCTTTTCAGTTTCTAATTATTACCGAAGACAGTGTAGCGCGTGAACACGTCGTAATGTTTTCACGCACAAATGTCTAAAGCAATATAGATTAATGATCTATATTTTGATAAATTAAATACATAATCTTATGCAAACAAGAACAATCGTCGTATATATGCTTTCCATAGCAGTTCTTATTGGAGGAGTGATGTTATTTTCAGGCAACAAAAATAATTCAAACAATGGCGTTCAACAGATCATAAGCAATGTGAGCATGGTTGATGGTAAGCAAATTATCACCATAAATGCCAAAGGTGGTTATTCACCAAAACTAACGACGGCAAAAGCCGGCATTCCAACCGTAATTAAAATGGAAACTCAGGGAACTTTTGACTGTTCATCGGCTATTACAATACCAAGTCTGGGCTACCGAAATAATCTGCCACCATCAGGAGAAACTCTAATTGATGTACTGCCACAAAATACAGGTACGACTTTGCAAGGACTGTGTTCAATGGGAATGTATAATTTTTCAATAAACTTTAATTAATATTGTCTACCCATTTGACACTTATATCTCATAAAGAGGGCCTCAAGTAGTTATTGGCTTGATTGGGTTTGGAGAAGTTATTAATTAAAAAACTTTATTTTTGGCATAAAAAATAGGCTTGAGGGCCTATTTTTTGTTGTTCAAGGATAATATATAAATCATATTTTTCTATCAATTGAGCGTAAGTTATCCACATAATTGACAACTGCTTTAAATGCTAGAATATATGAATAATCTTTTTTATAGAAAAAAATTTCTCGCAATTTTTTAATGAAAGAAAAACCTGAAATAATAAACATTAGAATCATAAAAAACAGCCCTATGCTCAGAGGCAGTTTTCTTTTAGGTCAGTTTTTTTATCAGTAGTAACTAGTATTATTTTTGCTGGCTTATTTTCTTTTGGAGTCTATGTATTTGTAACTCCGTCAACCAGTTCATATGGTCCGGGAGACACTCTAAATCCTTCGTGTACGGTGGGGTCAAGTTATTTACAAAGGGGGAACCGGTAAAGGTTCAGATTTTCAATGATCCCAATTCCATGCATCTAATGCAACACTCCATGCATTTTCATGGTCAAAGGTTTTTGGTACTTGAACATAATGGCGTAAAAGAGATAAATTTAGTCTGGAAAGATACCGTTTTTATTCCTTCGGTTCAGACAGTTGATATTTTGTTAGACACTTTAAATTCGGGTATATGGATGGCGCATTGTCATATTGCGGAACACTTGAAATCTGGAATGATGACGGAGTTTAAGGTAGAATAAGTTAATATACTTTGAATTACGAAATGCTTTCTTAGGATTTTCTCCAAATTCCAGTAGGGTCGCGAGATTTATCCGCTTCAGCGGAAAATCCCGACCTAGCGAGAATTTGATAGAATTTTTAGGCGTATCTGAAAGATACGCATAGAAATTATATCAAATTTGTAGCTGGAATTTGGAGGAAAGACAAGAAAAATCATTTTATATGGGCATTTCGTAATTCAAAGTAATATAATAAAATACTATGAAAGAAGCACCAATACCAAAAAATGAATTAAAAAGAATTGCATCGCTCTATGCGCTGGATTTGCTTGATACTCCGCCAGAAGAAAGGTTTGACAGACTCACAAAAACTGCGATCCAGATTTTTCATGTTCCTATTTCCACATTGACCCTTATTGATGCAAATCGTGAATGGTTTAAATCCTGCCAAGGCCTTTCAAAAACAGAGGGAGATAGAGCTATTTCTTTTTGCGGACATGCATTAATTGAAGACGAAATACTGGTAATACAAGACACCAAAAAAGATGAAAGGTTTGCCGACAATCCCATGGTTGTAGGTGAGCCATATATACGATTTTATGCTGGAGTGCCAATTATGAGCGCTGATGGCCAACGTATTGGGGTTTTTTGCATTAAAGATATCAAGCCACGGGAGTTCTCTAAAGTGGACGAAGAGATTTTAGAAGGTTTAGCTGCATGGGCAGAGCTTGAAATTAATTTACGCAATTTAAGCTTATCTGTCGTGGAACAGCAGGATATTATAAATAAGTATAGATGGAAACAAGATAAAATTTTTCTATCAAAACATATCGGTAAGAACTCAAAAAATTAAGTGCCATATTTAGAACAAAAAATCATCGAAAAAAAATCAGCGATTTTTTTGTTTATAGTGTAATAAAACAATGCTAAAAAAACTCAATAATAGATATTTTATTATCCGTCACGGAGAAAGCAAGGCAAATGTTGCACATATTTTATTAAGCCATCCAAAAGAAGGGACGGTCAGTTTTGGGCTTTCGCCAAAAGGAAAGAAACAGGTTAAAATTTCTGTTTCAAAAAATAAAAAAAATAAAATACTGGATTCTGATGTTATTATCTATTCTTCTGATTTTTTGCGAGCCAAAGAAACGGCAGAAATAGCAAGAAAATTACTTGGTGTCAAAAAAATAAACTTGCTTAAAAATCTACGGGAAAGATACTTTGGTGAATATGACAAAACCTCGTTAGATAATATAAAAATAGCGTGGGCACACGACGAAAAAATGCTAATCATAAACACAAAGGAGTTGAAAGTCCTAATGAAGTCCTTAAAAGAACTCTTGCCGTTATCGCTCAATTAGATAAAAAATACAAGGGCAAGAAGATTCTCCTTGTTTCTCATGGGGATGTTCTACAAATACTTCATACTCATTTCTCAAAAAAACCTGTAAATCAGCACCGAAAAATCCTTCACTTGGAAACTGCGGAAATCAGGGAACTGAAAGTGTAGCTAAACTTGACTTTTAGTACGATTTCTGCTAATATTGAGCAGTTCTTTGTCAACCATCCTTTCTCGTTTTGAGGAAGGCCCTTGATCCCGGGGTTAGGGATAAAGACCTGTTTGGGCGATTTCAAAGCCCAGAAGGAGCGTGTCTCATGGCGAATCCCCTGATTGAAGCCAAGGATTTCAGCTACGGTGAGTTCGCAGCCTTGGTCCACAAGGCTGGCGGACGGGAAATCGTGCGGGCAATCCTGCGCGAAGAAAAGTTGATTCAAATCGTCGACCCACCACGGCCGCAGCTCTTTGTCTCGTCAGAGCAGCAGCTCGAGAATGTCCGACGGTGGAACGACGAGCACAAGCTTGGGTTCACGGATGAGGACTTCGCCCGCCTCGGCCTGCCGCCAGTGTCTGGCGATGGCTTCGTCCAGCCGGTGCTGGTCATGTACTTGCCCAACGAGAAGGAGGACAAGAAGGGTAAGACGAAGGAAAATCCGACCTTCGAGCTGTGGTGGAAGATCATTGTGGCGCAGCAGCCGGGCGAGCACCGATGGTCTGGAGTCAAGTCTGACTCGGATCATCTCAAATTGCTCGAAGGGATCGAGCACCCCGGCAAGTGCTTGCGCTGGGAGGTCATTGATCTCGCGGCCAACCGGAATAAGAAGCCCAAGGATGTCCGCAGTCCCCAGACTTCGCCGCACGCTGGCATCTTGGCGGCGGCGGCCCATTTCCCTAAGTGGGTGCAGGCCATGGACGGTGAGACGGTGCCCTACGTCTCGATCGGCGGCTATGAGCTGAACGTTCCCGTCTTCGGTGAGTGGATGCACGTGCTTGATCTGGACTGGCTCGCCGGCAATCGCCAGGTGAGGCTCCTCGCCTTTCACGCTGGCTTTCCTAACCGTTACTGGGCGGTGCCGTCCCTCCGGGAGTGAGGCTCTCGTACCTTGTGTTCTCTGGACTTGGAAATTCTTGGATTTTAATCCTTGGTCTTCCAAGTCCTTTTTTATTGCTCTAAAATAATGACAAGGAAAGTAGGTTCATGAACGGGCGTTTTCTTAAACGCACGGCACCGAAATCCAGCTCACCTCGCACTATTCGTTATTTGAATATTTAAGAATTAATATATTTTCGCAAAAAATCACCGAAAAAGGTGATTTTTTGCTGTATTTGTGATAAAATAACCAAAAAATGAAAAAACTACGTAATAACGCAGTAACGGCAGTATATTTATTGCTCAAAAAAGATGGGAAGATTTTAGTTGGTAAAAGATGTAATACTGGTTACCATGATGGGAAATATCAGGTTCCAGCAGAGGTCATGTTGATGCAGGCGAACTTCCTAGAGAAGCAATGGTTAGAGAAGCTAAAGAAGAAATTGGCATAGACCTTAATCAAGATAACTTAAAGTTTGTTCACTTTTCTTTCCGTCCTAAATCCGATGCTACGGGAGACAGAGTAGATTTATTTTTTGAAGCTACACAGTGGAAGGGAGAAATTATTAACGCTGAACCAGAAAAATGCGATGATCTTCATTGGATTGAACCAAGTCAATTACCAGAAAATACTACTCCACATGTAAGAATTGCTGTTGAATGCATACAACGAGGAGAATTTTTTTCAGAAATTGGATTGGATTTTATTAAAGTTAATTACGGAATTTAAAAATAATTAAAACGCAGATAAGGTTTAAAATGAAAAAAGAGAAAGGGCTGTTGATTAATAATATTCGTGACGAAAAGCGAATATTTTGTAGCGAAAAATTAGAAAAGAGACGAGGTTTATCAGCAAAGTGATAAGCCGAGGAGGTTTTGTAATTTTGCAGCTAAAAGATTCAATTTGCAGTAGAATAATTATTAAGCAATAGTTCTATGTACACCATAATACTTTTTTATAAATTTACTCCTATCAAAAATCCGGAGGCATTTCGCTACCAACAAAAAAAGATTGCCGAGAGTTTTGATTTGAAAGGCAGAATGTTGGTGGCTAAAGAGGGGATTAATGCCACTTTTGAAGGGCTGACGAAAGATATTAAGGCGTACATTAAACAACAAAAGAAAACGGCATTATTTAAAAATGTGGTATTTAAAGATAGTATAGGAAATGGAAAAGGTTTTACCAAGTTAATGATAAAAGTAAGGTCTGAAGTGGTTACCTTGGGAGTAGGTAAATTAAATATTAAAAAAGACACGGCGCCGGCAATTACCGCAAAGCAGTTTGATAGTTTGTACAAGAAAAATGAGGATTTTGTAGTACTTGATTTAAGGAATAATTATGAAATTGAAGCTGGATATTTTGAAAAAACAGTAAATCCAAAATTAAGATATTTTAGAGATTTGCCACAAAAAATTAAAGAATTAACGTATTTAAAGAATCAAAAAGTGGTGGCGGTGTGTACCGGAGGCATTAGGTGTGAAAAAGCCACTGTATTGTTAAAAAAAGAAGGTTTTACCAACTTGTATCAATTAAAAGACGGAATTCATACTTATATGAAAAAGTTTCCAGGAAAGCATTTTAAAGGAAGTTTATTTGTATTTGATAATAGAATGGTGACTGCGGTTCAAGATAGTAAACAAAGAGAAGTAGTTGGAAAGTGCGCTTATTGTGCGACAAAATGTGAAGAATTCTATAACGATGATTCAGTAAGACCATCAAAGAAAATAATTTGCTGTGAGGCTTGTATTATAAAACATAAAAAATTAAGACCAGCAGTACCTGTATGACAATAAAAGAATTAACTAAATATTTAAAAGATAACCCCAATAAATATTGGTTTAAAAGGAAAATTTATGGTTGGGGATGGGTGCCAGTAACTTGGCAAGGATGGCTGGTGATTGGTTTTTTTATAATATATATTGTATTAATCTCTATGGTATTAGATTCAAACTCAGAGCCGACTAGCACAGACTTAATATGGTTTTTTCTAAAAACATTTTTAGCGGTAGTCGTAGTAATTTTAATTTGTTATAAGAAAGGGGAAAAACCAAAGTGGAAATGGGGGTTGTCAGGGGAAGAAAAAGAGAAATATGGTAAAAACTAATAGGACCGTAATCTAACCAATAGCTTGGACACACTCGACAGGCGTCCAAGCTATTGGTTAGATTACGGGTTAGCGTGTCTGTTGATTTTTAATAATTTAGGTTTTATAATTATTTATAGTTTTGAGATTTTTATTATTAATTAAGGAAAGTGAGTAATCGTTATTGTTTTTTCCCTATTAAAGTTGTACAATAGGTTAAAGTCTACTGTAAGTTAATAATAATATCTAAATAAAATATGAAAGCCAAGTTAAGGCAAAAAGCAATAATATTGCGAATAGAAAACAGGTTAAGTTATAGTGAAATTCAAAAAAGACTCAAAGTTCCTAAAAGTACGTTAAGTTATTGGTTACAAGAACATCCTTTGCGCGAAGATGAGATTTTAAAATTACGTCGTCAATCATGGCTTCGGGGAGAAGCAAGCCGAGAACGTTTTCGTAATACAATGAGTGAGAAACGCGAGGAATTAGAAAAGGAAATATATCAAAAATACAGAAAACAGATATCCAATCTTAGCAAGGCAAGTTTTTTTGTAGCGGGATTAATGTTGTATCTTGGTGAAGGGGATAAAAAGAGTAAGGGTCGGGTGGGGATAGCCAATACCGATACAGCGGTCATTCAATTCTTTTTAAAATGGATGGTTGATTTTTTTGGCATAGACAATCATAATATACGCGCAGAGCTTCACTTATACGAAAATATGGATATTGAAGAAGAAAAGTTATTTTGGGAAAATATAACTAAGTTGCCAAGGAAACAATTTTATAAAACGCAAATTAAAAAAATTAAAGAGGGGGATTTTACTTATCAAGGACCACAAAGGCATGGAACGTGCAGTATTATCTTTGATAGTGTAACCAAAAAAAGAGAGATAACGATGGCTATAAAAGCACTCCTTGATGCTTATAGAGAAATGCGTGTGTAGTTCAGTGGTAGAACGCCACTCTGATAAAGTGGAGGTCGAAGGTCCGATTCCTTCCACACGCACTAAAAGTGCTATAAAAACCGAAAACAATATTTCTTTATTCACATAACTATATTGCATCTTTATTCCGCCACGTTTAAATTTGTAAAAATTATTAAGTTACAATATAAAATTTAAGAATATATGTTTATAAAAATAGATAGAAAAATATTATTAGTAGTAATTTTATTAATATTAGTTTTAATTGGTAGTTTTTTCTTATATAAAAATTTAAACCAAAATAATAATTTAGAGACACAGCAGGAAAACCTAAACAAAAAAGATAATACGCTTGATCAAAAAGAAAAACCACAAATTCAGTTAAATAATCCGGATATTGAAGTTCAGGGCGGTGGAGGATTATTTATTTGCTCTGATCTTTGTGGTGATGGAATTTGTCAGAAAACAGAGCCAACCTGTAAAAATGGAAGTCTAAATTGTATTTGTCCTGAAACCCCACAAGAATGTCCACAGGATTGTAAATAGTTTTAATTTCGTAATGAAGAGGAGTTTTTTTTAACCCTTTTTTTATTGATTTAAAATATAAAAAGAGTTACATTTAATTTAAGGTAAAATAATGCAACAAAAAAACTTAATTTTTACAGGACTTATTTTTGGAGCGCTTATTATAGGAATTTTTTTATATTTAGCAATCATAAATAAGCCTCAAGTAGTTGGGAGTAATAATTCAATTTTGGATGTGGAAAATAGTTTTAATGAGAAATCTCTAAAATGTAAAGCGCAGGATAATACTATTGTAACTAAAGTAATTGATGGGGACACAGTGGTAGTTTTAGGGGGAGAGCACATTAGACTTTTAAATATTGATGCCGACGAAAAGAATTATCCGTGTTATGAAGCGGCAAAAGGAAGATTAGAACAGCTGGTTTTAAATAAAGACGTTGTTTTAAAAAAAGATATTACTGATTTAGACAAATATGGTAGGTGTTTAAGAACTATTTTTTTAGATAATAAGAATATTGGTTTAGAGTTAGTTAAGGAGGGGTTTGCAATAGCAAGATTTTATGAACCAGATATAAGTTATAAAATAGAAATCCAAAATGCCGAAAAATATGCTATTGAAAATAAAGTTGGTTGTAAATGGAATATAAATAAGTTAAAGGTCGTAAATTAAAAATAGAAATTATAAAATAGAAAGTAGAAAATATGCAAAGCATATTTTTTAAATTCTAGATTCTAAAGTTATGGCAAATTTTGTAGTAAAAAAAGATGGAACAAAGTCTACTTTTGATATAGAGAAGATGAAAGCTGGCATTAAGGCAGCAGCAACAGAAGCAGAATTATCAGATGGTGAGGCAGATAATATTGCAGAAGAAGTTTCTAATTTAGTTACAACTTCAATTGAAGATCAAGAAGAGGTGACAAGCAGTGATATAAGAGAAAAAATTCTTTCAGAATTAGATATTTCTTATCCAATTGTCGCAGAGTCATGGAGATCGCACGAAGAGTCAAAGGGTTAATTATAAATTTAAAAAACCGCTAAGGCATATTGCTAAAAGCGGTTTTTTAGTGTATAATTTAGGAAATAAGAATTTAAAGAATAAATAAAAATAAGCGCAAGAAAGTATAATTTTTAGATCAAAATATGGCAAAAGTTAAGGTTTTAGTTGAAGGCTATTTATCAGATGATAATGATAAAAAGACTTGTTCTACTGTGAGTTTGGTTTTAGATAAAGATATTGTGATGGTAGTTGATCCTGGTTATTTAGAAAACCAAAAAATTCTAGTAGATGCGTTAAAGAAAGAAGGATTTGATATTAATGATGTTAATATTGTTTGCATAACACATTCGCATATTGATCACTATAGAAATATTGGAATGTTTCCCAATGCAAAGACTTTAGAATATTTTGGCTTATGGGATAAAGAAGGTAGAGTTGCGGATTGGCAGGAACATTTTTCATCAGATATTCAGGTTTTAAAAACTCCCGGACACGACTATACCTGCATTACATTATTTGTGCAAACTGACGACGGCGTAGTTGCAATTTGTGGAGATGTATTTTGGAAAGAAGATGGCCCAGATTTTGATATATATGCTTCAGATATAAAAAAATTAGAAAATAGCAGGAAATTAGTTTTGAAGTTATCTAATTGGATAATTCCTGGACATGCAGGAATTTATAAAACAAAAAATACCAAACTTATAACAAAAGAAAAAGTGAAAAGCGAGGTAAAACTAGAAGTTGTTGAAAGATGTAAAAAGTGCCGTAAACCATTTACGAAGTCGGCCGACAGATGTTTTTGCCAAAGGTGGCTTTGTTATCACTGCTGTGAGTGTGAACTTGATTGTAATGCATGTAATTGCAAACATAAAAGGTAGGTTAGGAATAAATAAACCCCGTTAGAAGTTTGGATGGGGTGATAAAAACTTCAGTGGGTAAAAATTTGGAAAATAATAATAATTAATATGAGTAAGCGAAAAATATGCTCTGCATATTTTTCGCCCAGACTTCTAACGGGGTGAAAATTATAGTAAAAGCAAAACCTGGGTCAAAAGAAGATAAAATAGAAAAAATTGACCAATCAAATTATATTGTTTATGTAAAAGCCCCCCCAATTGATGGCAAGGCTAATGCCGCGATTATTAAATTATTAGCAGATTACTTTGATATTAGCCAGTCATTAATTGAAATAATATCCGGGTATACAGCAAGAGTTAAGGTTATTGAAATAAATAATTAAATCAACTAAGGGGGTTGATTTTTTGCTGTTTTTTGGTATAAGAAGTTAAGACATTAATTTGTTCCTTGAAAACTTTTAGGGGGACCTAGTATGAAGCCATCTGAAAGAATTATTTTAAATATTAGTGGTAAATTTAATATTAATAAAATAAATCAATTCTTGCCTTACATTGGGGCTATTAGAATAGGCATTAGATCAATTTACCCAAAAATGTCAGAATTACTTTTTTCTGTTTTAGAAAATAATCTTCATTCTTGTCTTGGGGAAATACTTGAATTTTCTCAATTGATAAGAAAAAAAGTTTTTTTTGATATAGCTTTTATTGATAACCTAAGCGAGGTTGTAAAATCTTTTGAAGCATTATGTATTTTAGGTCCCAAAATGATTTCTGTTTATGAATTAGAAGATACCCTAATTAAAAAAATGGCTAACCATAAAAGCAATTTGAATGTTTTTGGAAAGAGCGCTTCAATGCATATGAAGGACGACGAATGCATGAAGCATTTTGGGACTAAGATTGATGCTCATATTGTGCGTTTTGCCGATAATTTGGTAAAAATGAATTTTCTTGGAGTTGTGTGTTCATTTGAGCAAGCTTATATTTTAAGGTCAAATAACTCATTTAATAATCTTTTGACTATGTGTCCTTTAAGATATAAGGATCCACGAGAAATGATTGGCAATGGAATTGATTATTTAATTGTTGGGGACGAAAGAATATTAGACATCAGATCTTTCCAAATATTAGAAAAAGAAATTGCTTTGGGTTTGTGTGATAGAAAGCTTAAGGAGGCACACCATGAATTACGCAGCTAGTTTTATTTCTTATGCATTATCAATCGGTGCTATAGAACTTATTCCTAAAGGCAGGATGCTAAAAAGTGGACGCATCTCACCTTATTTTTTTAATTCAGGGTTATTTAACAAGGGCGAGTCTATGTATAAACTTGCCATTGCATATACTGACGTAATTTATAAACATTTCTTGCCCGATGTTGTTTTCGGCCCATCTTATAAGGGAAGCGCAATAGCCGTGGCAGTCGCTATGACTATGGGTGGAGAGGTGGGCTATGCCTACAATCGCAAAGAAGCAAAAGATCACGGAGAGGGTGGTATTATTATTGGGGATTCTCTCTACTATGAAAAGAAGGTATGTCTTGTTGATGATGTGATGACTACCGGGGATTCATTAATTGAAGCACTTGGTATTGTCCGTAAGGGAGGCGGTATTCCCATTGGATGTGTAATTGCTTTTGATCGTCAGGAACGTGGCAAAGATAGTAACCTATCTGCGGTACAGGAATTTGAGGCAAAATATAAGATTCCGGTATTTGCCGCAGCAACCCTAGATGACCTTATTGAAGTGTTGGAAAAAGATGAAAAAATGTCGTCCATTCTTATTAAGATACTAGATTATAAGCAACAATACGGAGTGTGATTTTTAAGAAAGCCGTGGATTAAAACCATGGCTCTTTATTTGCTAGACCTGTCCTTAAATAAGGTTTCGTATTTAGCTTTAGCTAAGCTGAGAAATTATATATAATCTCTGAATTACGAAATGCAATTTTGACCGCCAAATTTGGAAAATCCAAACACGCCTTGGATTAGCCAAATTTGGTTATCATGGCGCAAAT
>Ga0154929_110_pt1 | contig 64895 bp, 67 predicted proteins | sample RifCSPhighO2_01_FD_105897 | JGI IMG/M metagenome (GOLD analysis project Ga0154929, IMG submission 105897) | Candidatus Staskawiczbacteria bacterium RIFCSPHIGHO2_01_FULL_34_27
TACGACACCCCGCAAACGCCACGGAGGGAAGACACCACTAGAAGTATTATTCGAACGCACCGGTGTTGCAATTACTTATTGAATTCAGCTTATAAAAGATAATAAATAGATTAATTTAATATAACAGTAATCCGAATCATGCATAACCTCACATACATCATGGACTCCTTGAGGCCCTACCACGACTATTTTAAATACTTTGCTACAGCTTGATTGTGCTCAAGTAGCGTTTTACTGAAAATGGTTTTGCCGGTTGTGCTTGCCGAAAGATAGTACCAATATGGGCTTTCTATTGGGTAAATAGCCGCCAAGATACTATCTATTCCGGGGTTTGAAATAGGCCCCAAGGGTAACCCTTGATATTTATAGGTATTATAAGGAGAATCTATTTTAGTATCTTTTATGGCGACTCTTGCTTCGCTTTTATTAGTAATATAATTAATTGTTGAGTCTATTTGTAGGGACATGTCATTTACTAATCTTTTCCATAATATTCCAGAAACTATTTTTTTGTCTTCCGTTGTTTTAACTTCTTTTTCAAGAATTGAAGCCATAGTAATAATTTCAAAAACAGATTTTTTTTGTGATACAATTTCATTTCTTAATTCGGGTGTTAATTTTTTACTAAGATTGTTGAGAATATTTTTTAATAATTCTTCTGGTGTTTGGCCTAAATATACTTGATACGTATCAGGAAAAATATATCCTTCTAAATTTAGATTTTTGGGCTTGTCTTTTAAAATATCAAAATTTTGGCTCCAGTCATTTTTTGTTAAACTTAAAAAATATTCTTGGCTGCAAAAACTTTTACTTTCAAGATATTTTCCTATATCTTGTATATCCCATCCTTCAATAATGATTATGTTTTCTTTAATTACATCTCCTAAAATAAATTTTTTAACAATATCCGCAATAGACATTGATGATGAAAGATTATAACTTCCAGCTTGAAGTTTTGAGTGATTGCCCAAAATTACCACATATAACCTAAAAAACCAGTTATTTTTAATAATCCCCTGTTGCTCTAAATCCCTTGCGATATCTTCGTCCCCCATCCCTTTTTTAGCTGTATAAACAATTACAGGACTTATGTCTTTAGATTTTGGAATATATATCTCAAAAAAAGAAAATAAACAAAAAAGGACTAATATCATAGCTATTAATTTAATGCTTTTTTTAAAATTAAATTTCATGAATTGCGGTATAGCTCGGTCTAGAACTGGCATTCCAAGAACAAATTCGGCGTTCATGGCAGTTTCCAGACTGAGGTAACTCGGTCGGGTTCATAATACCAAAATTAGGGTAAAATACAAAATGTTTTAGGTGTCTCGGTCATAATGCTATCAGTGTTTCATTTTTCCCGATTTGTTCGGAGAATGAGACAAATGAGACACAAATAGGCTATCTTATTTAATTGTCTCATTCGGTTAGTGGAAATGGCAAAAGTCAATCAAAGCTATCAAGTTAGCAAATAATCCAAGAAAGGCTGATGAGAAATACAAGAAACTCAAGGATGGCACTACGGTGCGCTACCTCTACTATGGTTGCACCAGATCAAGGAATCATGAGTGCAAGGGAGGATATATTAGAGAGGAAGAACTCATTGATCAACTCATTAAAATCATGGATCAGATGGATATTAATGAAATCGGTATGAAGCATAAATTTGAGGAAGAGCTGGAACGATTCACAAAATTTCAAAAGATGTTTACTGACTCAGATCCGAAAAAGAAAGTAAAACCAGTGAAAATGGATCTTAGGGATTATGCTAAATACTTGCTTCGCGAAGGTAGTACAATTGAGAAACGAGAGCTTCTATCCTGCCTGAAAAGCAAACTCGTGATGATTAAAAAAATCATCACTTTGCAAAAGTAAAAAGTCACACAAAAACAGCCCTTCAATAAAAATTCAGGGCTGTTTTTGTGCACTCCTCATAAGCAACTCGATCACTCAATCCACTCAAATGGCTCGGTTGCACAATAAGAAATATTGTCTGCGGAGAGGGCTCGATTCGAACTAAGTCGGTCGCCCAGTTACTCTCAAATGTTCGGGGATATCTATTGACAATCGGATATAATCAGATATAATTGAATATATTAATATTAACCTAAGTATATATGAAAAGGCGTTTTGAATCAAGGATAAAAGTAACTCCAGAAATACTCCAAAAGATTGCCCGAATTGATGAGCTCAAGGGGCTGTGGACGGGCAGCGCAAAACTGAGCCCTCACATTTTAAAGCAGCTTAAAATGTCGGTGATTATTACTTCAACTGGAGCATCAACACGAATTGAGGGCGCACAGATGAGTGATGAGCAAATTGAACGACTTATTCGAGGGCTAAAGACAAAACCACCCAAAGGAAGAGATGCCGAAGAAGTTGCCGGATACGCCGATCTTCTGGGTAGGATTTTTGATAACCATAAAACCTTAAAACTAACTGAAGGGCAGATTTTACAGTTCCATGAAATTCTTCTGCATTTTTCTTCAAAAGATCAGGCGGGGAAAGGAAAGTATAAGTCGTCTGACAATATTGTAGTCGCCCGAGGCGATGATGGCAAAGAAGTCGTGCTATTCCGACCAACACAACCATGGCTGGTAAAAAAAGAAATGGACGACGTACTTGCATGGACCAATACCGTACTCGATAAAAAAACGATACACCCAATTCTTGCGATCGCCAACTTCATTTTTGAATTTCTAGCGATTCACCCATTTCATGATGGCAATGGGCGACTCTCTCGTGCCCTCACCAATCTCCTCTTGTTACAAACAGGATATACTTATGTTCCATATGTGTCTCTTGAGGAAATCATTGAGGATCTGCAGGAGACGTATTACTTTTCACTGCGAGGAGCGCAACGCCACCATAAGACAGAAAACGAAGATATTACGACATGGATTCTATTTTTGCTTGACACACTACTTCTGCAAGCAGAAAAATCGAGAAGTCTTATTGAAAAAGACAGGCCAGAGCAAACACTTTCAGAAAAACAGATTTTAGTGCTAAGGCTTTTTGACCAAGGCAATAAGACACTTTCACCCAAAGATATTTCTTTATCACTTAAAGATGTACCGCTTCCTACTATCAAGCAGGCTCTTGGGCGTCTAGTGAAGATTGGTTTAATCAAGCGTATTGGTTTGGGGAGAGCAACCCGCTATCAAAAGAAATAATCCATGAAACTAAACATTGAAGAATTATTAGATTTTTTTGATAATAAAAAGGATGATATAAGACATCATATATCTTCGGTAATTGGTGTTGTGGGTGAAGATTTAGGCGCGGCATTATTTAAACACTATTACGAAAAAACCTCTGGCAAAAAAGTCACTATCAGTCTTTTGCCAGTACTTGGTGAAATCAAACCTGGGACAAAGAAAGGTCCAAGGCTTGACCGATGGATTTATATTGAACAATCAAAGAGTAAGTTTACAGCTTACCAAGCAGAAATCAAGAACTGGTCAGCTTATGCTATTGGTGCTAGGAAAGTAGGCACAAACCCAAGAACTATCCCTGCCATTGGTTTTCTGAATTGGCAGGATAGAACCAAGTTCTTGAAAGATAAAGATAAGAATAGAGAGAATAAGGTTTTTTATCTCATGAAAAAACCGGTGGGTTTTCCGATTAACACAATTTCCGAACCTTTAATTATCTATTGGTGTGTTCTGTCTGAAGATGGTAAAAACTTAAATCCCTTTTTCCAGGCTAATATGCGTATAAAAGGAAAAATCAGAAAATTGAATGTATTTTCAATGTCTAACTATTTACGGTCTATTATTAAGAAAAAAGAAATAATACTGAATATGCCAAATGCCGAAAAAAGAATTAAACTCTTGGGCAAATATTTTCCAATAAGATAGTAAAAAATATGCTCATGGATTACAAACAAAAAGCAAATGCGGCCACTTGGAAGTTTTGAGATTGCATCTCAAAGGATTGTGTGAAACTATTGTCATTTCAGGTGAAGACTCGGCAAGTAAGCGACATATAAAAATCAAACAAATTGAGTCGGGACATTATCAGGTTATTCTTTCAACCGGCCAGTTCTTCGGAGAAGGGTTAGATATTCAAAATATTGACTGCCTTGTTATTGCTTTTCCATTTTCATTTGAAGGGAAACTTATTCAATACATCGGTCGGCTCAGGGGAAACAACAACGAAAAAATTATCATAGATTATAGGGATAAGAATATTCCATTTTTAGAGCGATAATTTAAACAAAGGCAGAGGTATTATAAAAAATTGGGGACTGCAAAAATCATAACCAACAGTGAAACAAAAATCGCAAAATAAATTGCGATTTTTGTGCACTCCTCATAAGTAACTCGATCACTCAATCCACTTGAATGACTCGGTTGCACGATAAGAAATGTTGTCTGCGGGGGCGCTAGGAATCGAACCTAGACCGAAAATTTTGGAGATTTCCATGATACCATTTCACCACGCCCCCAGATTTCCACAAAAAGAACTATAAATAGCTTTCAACTCTTTTAAAACCTTTACGTCATAATATTTTATTGTAATACAACCCTGATATCCTTCTTTTATTCTTTTTTTAGAATTCAGTTTATGGTAAGTTTTTTGAAAATTATAAATTTTAGTAATATTAGACCAAAACTTTTTTTGGGTATTTTCATCATGATATCCGTGAAGGTGCATTAAAATACGAAACTTATTCTCATCAATAATAAAAGACTTTCTAAAAACATTTATGAAAGTTTTAATTAATAAAGGATCAGAGTTTGTAAATCTTACATCATTTGAACCCTTACTACCTTCGCACCAATAAAGAAGCGCACAGAATAACTTAAGATTATATTCATTTTTATCTACTTTAGATATTAAGTTATCTGCTAGCAATTCATATTATTTTTCTTCTTTAATGTTTTTCTTTTTCCAACGTAAAGAAGTTTTATAGTAACCAATTAATTGCCTATCAATAAGTTTTTTTTGAGCTTTTTTAGTTAACAATAAATTTCTAACCTATAAAGAAGATGTACTTTTAGCTATACTTAAATTAACTGATATTTCCTTAATAGAATATCCTTTTCTTCTTAAACTTATAGCTTTTTCTTTTATATTTAGAGGGAGTCTACTCATAGTAAAACTACTATTAATGATTATATAGCCATTGTTTTATTGTACTATGATAAACTTTCCCAGTCAAAAATATAATTAACTTTATCATACCAAATTTTTTGCTTCTGTCAAAAAAAATAGGCAACCGATGTCGGTTGCCTTTTTAGTAACTTTGAATCACGAAATTCCCTTTAAAAAAGCTTTTTCTGGTCTTTTCTCCAAATTTGGAAAAAATACCAAGAAAGAATTTTATGATTCAAAGTAATTAAGAATCTAGAAATTCTCTTACAATTGTTTTTGCGTGATTTAAATCTAAATATGATTTCACCAACACATTGGGCCATCTTTCCGAATTCATGCCTTTCACCATATTAGTTACTAAAAACCATCTATCTCTTTTATAAATGCAAAGAATTTTTTTATTGTTATCTTGCCTTGCATGTCCTATTTCTATGCCAGTCCCAGTGCTAGCCCCCGACACTTCAGCTATGACATGGGTTGCCTCGTCCAACCATTTAGTATCTTGAAACTCAATATCATTTGGAGTAATACTATCTTTTGTCTTTCCTATTTTTTCAGCCAACGTGGCATTTGGGTCATCTTCACCTACATGCTCTGATAAAACAACTATTCCAAGCTCATCCCTGACAAACTTAATGAGTTCAGATATAACGGCCTTCATAATACATTCACCTTTAATTGCTCCGGCAAAATACACTATTTTTTTCATGTGCCTACCCTTTCCGATTGTGAAAAGAACTCTTACAATTTACTACACATTATACTAATTTATTTGGTGCGTCAATATTTACACCACTTTTTTTATTTTTTTAAGCATCTTCAGTAAATTTTTAAAACTTTTTTTAAATGATTTCATCATAGCTGGGGCGCGTAAAGCTGCCGCAGGATGAAACATAGAAGTTACAAACCAATTTCCAGTTTTAAATAATTTACCTTGATCGCGAGTTATTTTTGCATCAGGTAAAAAGTAATTCATTGAAAAGCGGCCTAATGGAACAATAATTTTTGGGCTTATAATTTCAATTTGGCGCGTTAAATAAGGCTTGTAAGCTGTTATTTCCTTTAGTGATGGATCCCTGTTTTCTGGGGGCCTTCGCTTTACAATGTTGGTAATATAAACATCTTCTTCTTTCCACCCAAGATCGCGAATAGATTTTCTTAAAAGCTGGCCGGACCTGCCAACAAAGGGACGAACCTGTTCATCTTCAACAGCTCCGGGAGCTTCTCCAATAAATAAAACTTCGCAGTCAGGATTTCCCTCGCCAAATACTAGATTGGTTTTTAGGGGAAGTTTTTTATCTTCCGCCATTTCTTGCTCTAATTTTTTAAGTAATAAAATTTTTCCCATTGATCTATTATCGCACTAACAAAAGAATTATTGCAAGTACAAAAAACTACAACCAATTATATTTTTCAGGATCAAATCCTTGTCCGCAGGTAGTTTCTAAGATTGCCGTAAAAATTTGGTACGGGTCTAAATTTGCCGCCGGTCTTCTGTCTTCCAAGTATCCCCTGCCTTCGTTTGACACTTTGGTAGAAATCCTTATAGAAGCGCCTCTATCGCCTACTCCTGACCTAAATTCATATATGCTACAGGTTTCATGCTTGCCAGTCAAACGCTTATCATTGCCAGCCCCATACACTGCAATATGTTGTGTATGGAAATTTTTTAATTTTTCACAGGCTGATTTAATGGCTTCGATTCCGCCGTCTTGCCTCATAGACTCTGTTGAAAAATTGGTATGTCCACCTGTTCCATTCCAATCGCCATCAACTGGCTTTGGATCTAGCTTTGCATAGCCGATGACCCGGAAAAGATGCGTATCTTCCCGCAAAAGGTTTCTCATTTTGGAAAAATCAAGAAAGCCAACTGTCAAAAGGTGCTCCGCAAGTCAAAAGAAGGATTAAAACCACTCTATCCGGGCCACTTAATTGCTCTCGACACCGTTGAAAAGTTTGTGAACGGCACGCGTCGCTACATCATCACCTTTGAAGATATTTACACCCGATTCAGTTTTGCCTGGGCTACCAAGAACCACGCCTCCAAAGCCGCAAAGGAGTTCTTTGAACTTTGTTTAAAAGTGTTTCCCTATTCATGCAACTTTCTTTGGGTGCTGACCGATAATGGATCAGAATTCAAAAAACACTTTTCAGAGAATCTCAAAGAGCTTCATTTAACCCACTACCACACTTATCCTAAAACTCCCAAAATGAACGCGCGCGTGGAACGGTTTAACCGCACCATCCAAGACGATTGGATTGACTGGCATATTTCTGAATTAGAAAACCCCGACATTTTCAACCATCACTTAATGGATTATTTGATTTTCTACAACACCAAACTAGTTCACTTCGCTTTCCAAAACAAACTCTCCCCGATGCAATATATGCTACAATGGCAATCAAGGCAACCGATTATTCTTAACATGCCTCAAGAGTCCAGAATTGGGTGGGGTTATACAAAACAGTTATTACATTCTATTGACAAAGGACTTAAGATAGACTAGAATAGCTGTATTAGTTAGCCGCAGACAGTAGGTACCCTGAGCTTGTCGAAGGGATAAATCCTGCCGAGGTCCCGATAAAATTTATTTAGTAAATTTTATACGAGGATCCCGTATAAATTTCAAATATTGAAATTTATCGGGACAAAAAAAAGAGGTTTTCTCATTTTTGTTTTGTCTGCGGTAAGCAGACTTTTTATTTTGCTTTCAAAATGAATATGCCGCAGTAGTAGAAATTTTATGTAATAAAATTTCACTACACGGCTACCCCCCGTAGAGAATTTTGACTGTGATAGTGAATTAAATCTATTGGGTTTAAGCATAATAAAAGATATTGAATATAATTAATAAGATGATTTTTTGCGAGTAAAATTGCATAAATTTAATTCGTCAAAATTCTTCTACTGAGGTGGCTTTAACAAAAGAAAAAAAATCAAAATCAATTCATGCGTTAAAAGAAACGATTGCAAAACAAAAATCGGTAGTGTTTGCTGATTTTTCAAAGGTAAATTCTAAAGATTTATTCAGATTAAGGAAAACACTAAAGGAAGCAGGTTGTGTTTTGAAAGTAGGCAAAAAGACTTTAATTAGAATTGCGTTTGGTCAGTCAAACATTTCTTTTTGGAATAAGATAAAAGAGAGTGTTCCTGGACAATTAGCATTGGTTTTTGGGATTGAAGATGAAATAGCGCCCACTAGAATTGCCAACCAATTTACCAAGACCAACGAAAATTTTAAAATTTTAGGAGGTATTTTTGAAAAAAGATTTATAGATAAAGAAAGAGTATTGGTGTTAGCTAATATTCCTTCAAGGAGTGACCTATTGAGCAGATTTGTTGGTTCATTAACTAGCTCAATGATCGGTTTTGTGACCGTGTTGGACCACATTAGAGAGAATAAGGAAAATAGTAGTTAAAAAATTAGAAAATAGAAAATAGAATCTAGAAAATAGAATTTCAAAATGTTTCGGTATTCTACTTTCTATTTTCTACTTTCTAGATTCTCACAAAATGGCAGAAGAAACAAAAGTAGATGTGTCCGCCGAAGCTTCAGCTAAGGTGGAAGTGCCAACTAAATTTAAAAGTTTAGTTGAAGAAGTAGAAAAAATGTCAATTGTAGAATTGGCAGAATTAGTAAAAGTGTTAGAAAATAAATTCGGTGTATCAGCAGCAGCTCCAGTAGTTGCGACAGCAGTGGGGGCGGCCGCTCCAGCAGAAGAAAAAACATCTTTTAATATTGAACTAAAAGAAGTTGGAGCTCAAAAAATTGAGGTTATTAAAGTTGTAAGAGACGTAACTGCAAAAGGATTGAAAGAATCAAAAGATGTAGTTGATGCAGTAGCAACCGGCCCTCAAATGGTAAAAGAAGGAGTAAAGAAAGAAGAAGCTGAAGAGATTAAAAAGAAATTTGAAGCTGCAGGAGCTAAAGTGGAGGTTAAATAGAACTATCTAAAAAACAGCCCGACCGAAAGGTTAGGGCTGTTTTTAACACCTATAAAGTGACCTTGTGAACGCTATCGCTTGTACAAGAGTAGTACTTTTCGTATACTATATTAATGAAAGAAAGATACAATACAATAACTAAAGAAATTATTTTAACCATTGCTTTATCTGGTATGGTTATTATTGCTTCCACTTCGCCGTATTTTTTGATAAATATTGCAAGAGCAATTATAAAAAACAAAAAGTATAATAAAGGCAAAATTAATGAACAAAAAATAGTGAGGTCTTTAAGGAAATTAAAAGAAAATAGGCTTATTATTTTAAGAGAAGAAGGAGATGGTAAATTTATAGTGCAGCTTACTGACGAGGGAAAGAGAAAAGTTGAAGAAATTAATATTGAAAAATTAGAGATTAAAAAACAAAAAATTTGGGATAAAAAGTGGCGCATAGTAGCCTTTGATATTCCAGAGAAAAAGAAGAGGGGAAGAGATGCATTAAGACAAAAGTTGCAAGAATTAAATTTTTATCAATTACAGAAAAGTGTTTTTGTTTGTCCCTATCCTTGCGAGAAAGAGATTCATTTTTTGTGTGAATTTTTTAATATCGGCGGTTTTGTTAATATTATTATTGCAGATAACATATACAATGATGTTAAATTGAAACACAATTTTAAATTATAATTTCTACATAATATAACCTTGTCCATGCTATCGCTTCTACAAGGTAAATGTAAAATTAAAAAACAGTTCAAAAAACAGATCAAAAAACAGTTTTAAAAATAGTTCAGCTTTTAGTGGGGGGATTGTTTGCCTATTGACAAGGAATATTAATAGTGGTAATATTAACAAAGAGAGTAATTAACAACTTCAAGGGCGCCCACAGACCTTATTGTGGGAGAAGGAGAGACCATGGAATCTTTAGTTTGGATTGGATCGTTCCTTTTTGCGTTGATCCTTTCGGATCTGCAACAGATTATCCTCTATAAGATCGATTCGATCTTGAAGAGGATGCGAGGCTAAGTTCTTTTCGCCCAAAACCCCAAACGGTAGCAATACTGTGCGGGGCTTTTTCATTGCCATTTTTTCTAGAAAATAGAAATGGTTTTACCATTTATATAATTAATCACTCGGTCGGAATATCAAAATATGTTTTGCTATTCCTCTCTCCTTCATAATTATGGTAAAATAAGGTTATTAGGATAAGTTTTAAAAATGGCACTAAACAAAAAAATTCATTGGACAGAGCATTCAAAGATAAAAATGCGTCAGTACGGTCTTTCAAAAAGTAAAATAACAAATTTACTTTATAAACCAAAAAGAAAGGAATTGGGAATAGTACCTGGAACTGTTGCTTTAATGCAGGATAATAAATCGTATTCAAAAGCTAAAACTAAAAAAGCGCCGGGGGAAATTTGGTTAATGTATAAAGATAATAAAAATATTAGAAAAATAATAAGTGCTTGGCGTTATCCTGGGATTTCAAAACGTGGAGACAGTCTCCCAATTCCCGAAGATATACGCCAAGAGTTGCTAGGCCCACTGAATAAAGATTTCCGTCATGAAATAACAAAATTTCAGAACGAAAATTTGATAGAATGAGGGGGTGTATTATAGAGTATACGCCGACGAATTATAGCAAATTTACAGTTGAAATTTTGTTATTGGAATAGGAAAATCTTTAATTAGTGGGTCTATGAACAATCATGAATTCAAGTAAAATTTTAGGTTATTTATTATTAATTTGTGGTTTGGTGTTGATAGTTTTTATTTTATATCAATCCTATAATATTTTTACTGGAAAAAGTCTTGCGCCGTCAGTTTTTAAAATTCAAGTAATTAAAAAAGCGCAAACTAATAGCAATCTAGATATACAGCAACAGATTCAACAACAAATTAATGAAGCCGTGGGTCAACAAATTACCGGAATATTGCCAATAGGTGAAATTAATAAATTGCTAGATTTAATATCATGGTCAATACTAGCTGGTATTTTAATTTTTGGCGGAGGACAAATAGCTAGTTTAGGTATTAGACTTATTATGTAACAAGTCTATTAAATTAGTAAAAAATTAATAATGCAGGAGTTTAAAAAACAAAATATAGTTCTAGATTGGTTTTATTGGCATTTTTTTGAAATGCCGAAGTTTTTGTTTTTAGTTTGGAAAAATTATATTTTATTTTTTTTAGATTATTTTTCTATTCCTTTATTATTAATGACTCTTTTTTCTCCATGGAGAAAAAATAAAGACAGTTATTCTGGTGGTTTTGATATAGGTAAATTCTTCAGCTCTTTTATCTACAATGTTTTTTCAAGATTAATAGGAATGTTTTTAAGGCTTATTTTAATTGTAATTGGAATTATGGCGCAAATTTTTGTGATTATATTTGGGGTGTTTATTATAATAGTTTGGGTATTAATGCCATTTGTATTGATAGGGTTAGTATTATTTATTTTTGTAATTTAAAAAGAGAATCTTGAATTCAGTATTTAGTAGTTTTAATTGAATTTTGAACAAAGAATTGGAAGTTATAATTTTATAATTATTTAATTTTATAAATACCATTATTTGTAATATTTTATTTTATTCAAGCTACAGGATACAAGATTCTAGATTCAAGTTTAAAAATGTTATTTTATTTTGACACTAGAGAAACATCAGTTTCTAAATCATTAAGAATTTTGTCTTTTCCATTATTTTATTATGCTGGGATTTTTAGCCAGATATTTTTTTACTTGTTTGTTATTTCTTTATTCTTGATAGGATTTTCTTTTTTAGGTTATGTTGATCAATCTTTTGCCATAAAAACGCCGACTTTATTTTTATTTTTATTTTTATTATTTTTAGAAATACAGTTATTTGTAGAATTAAAAGTTAAAAATTTAAGAATCAATAAATCATTTTCAGAAGCTGTTTTAGATATTGAAAACTATAACTTGGCGGAATTTTTAAATTTAGAGTCCTGCAATATTGTTGAAAACGCAATAAAAGTATGCAAACAAAGAAAATTATCCGAAGTTTCTTCAGAGGCTCTTTTGTATGCAGCATTAGATAAAAGCAAAGACGTACAGATTTTAATTTTTAGATTAGGCATAAATGCTAAAAAACTACAGGCGGATTTAAAAAATTATTTAGAAAAATTGCAAAGGCAAGATAAATTTAAATTATTACTTTCAGATTCTTTTAAAAAAACCATTACTAAAGCGGCTCAATTAGCTAATGAAAGGGGACACTCTTTCATTAGTGAAAAAGAAATATTGGTAGCCCTTGCAAAAGAGGATGAATTTTTTAAAAAGGTTTTAATTGATCAGGATTTAAAAGAAAAAGATATTGATTATATAACTTTATGGTTAAGTAAGGTGGAGGAGAGAATTGATAGGAATAAGAAGTTTTGGACAAGAGAAAATTTGGCTAAATCTGGATCACTTGGTAAGTCTTGGGCATCGGGTTTTACAGTTACATTAGATAGGTTTTGTGTAGATTGGTCGCGCGTCGCTTCAAAAAATATTTTTAGTGAAATTATTGGACATCAAAAAGAAATAGATGAACTTGAAACAGTTTTAGCTAAGTCTAGCTTAAGCAATGCATTGATTTTAGGGGACAAAGGATCGGGTAGAAAAAGCATTGTTGAGGCGGTTGCTCAAAAATGTTTTTTAGGCATAAGTTTGTCTGAATTAAATAATAAAAGAATTGTTGAGTTGGATATGATTGCTTTACTTGCTCAAATTCAAGACCATGAAAAATTAGAAACTATATTGGATCAAATTTTTCAAGAAGTAGTTTTAGCTGGGAATGTTATTTTAGTTATTGATGAAATTGATCAGTTTGTTGAGCAGAAAGTTTCAAAACCAGGAGCAACTGATATTTCGGGCATATTGGCAAAGTATTTAGCTTTGCCTAATTTCCAATTTATTGGAATAAGTTCTTTTGACGGACTTCATAGAAAGCTAGAGCAAAACCCGTCATTTTTAGAATATTTTAGAAAGATAGAAATTTCTGAAGTATCAGAAATAGAAACAATTAGAATATTGCAAAACTTAGCATTGGGTTTAGAGCAAAAATATAATATTTTAATAATATATCCTACTATAAGAGAAATAGTAAATTTAACCTCAAGATATTTTCCTAGCACTCCATTCCCTCAAAAAGCTATAGACGTATTAAGTGAATCAGCTAGTTATGTAAGGTCATTAAAAGAAAAAGTAGTCAAACCGCATCATATTGCTAAAATTATATCAGATAAAACTCAAATTCCCGTTGGTAAAATGGATTTTAAAGAAAAAGAAGTATTACTTAACTTAGAAGATTTAATACATAAAAGAATAATTAACCAAGAAGATGCTGTATCTGAAGTCTCAATTGCAATGCGAAGGGCGCGGTCCGGTCTTGGATCTAAAAAGCGACCTATGGGTGTATTTTTATTTATGGGTCCTACAGGTGTTGGTAAAACCGAAACAGCAAAAGCTTTAGCAGAAATTTATTTTAACGGAGAAAATAAAATGATACGACTTGATATGTCTGAGTTTCAGGCAATTTCTGATATTCCGAGGCTAATTGGCGCAGTATCCCCAGTTGAACAACAAGGACTTCTTACAACTCCAGTAAGGGAAAATCCTTTTTCACTTGTATTATTAGACGAAATAGAAAAATCTTACACGGATATTTTAAATTTATTTTTACAAGTTTTTGACGAGGGGCACATTACAGATGGACAAGGAAGAAAAATTATTTTCACTAATACAATAATTATTTGCACTTCTAATGCCGGATCAAAAGAAATTTTTCAATCAGTTGAGTCTGGAGTTAAAATAGAAAAAGATAAATTATTGGATAATCTTTTTTCAAGAGGAATTTTCAAGCCAGAATTTATTAATCGTTTTGATGCTACAGTAATTTTTCATCCATTAACTAAGGGAAATTTAATGGATATAGCCCAGTTAACTTTTACAGATCTAGCAAAAAAATTAAAAGAAAAAGACATTGATTTAATATTTTCTGACTCTCTTAAAGAAAAAATTGTTGAACTTTCATATAAGCCAGAATTTGGAGCAAGAGAAATGAGAAGAGTTATGCAGGACAAAATAGAAAATAAAATTGCGCAAGCTTTAATATCTGATAAAATTAGTAAAGGAGATAAAATTGAAATTAATCCGGATAATTTTGAAATACATATAATTAAATGAAATTATGGAAGAAGAAATTAAAAAAACAGAAAAAAGTAATATTCAAACTAGAAATTTAAGAGGAAAAGTTTTGTCTATTATTATAGCCAGTTTAGGATTAATTTTGATTTTATTATTAATTATTGGGGGAGCCGCTTTGGCAGGGAAGGTGTGGAATCCACTATGGAATCCATTTAACCGGAGGTAATTTTTGAGTAATTGTAAAATTACTTTGAGTTACGAAAAGCATTTTTAATGTGTATTTTGTAACTCAAAGAGAATTAAGCTTTGTTTTATAACCGAGCTTTTTTGTTTTGCGGTGGGATAAAATAGTAAATCAGTGGATTTTATACTTTATGACCTTGAATTATGAAATGTTTTCTTGGGATTTTTTCTAAATTTGGATGGTGAAAATTTGATCTGCCTGTGCAAAAAGCAGACAGGTAGAATTATTTTGTGTAGCTTGTTTACACAAAATAATTATTACGGATTTTCAACCAAAATTTAAAGAAAAGACCTGAAACTTGCCGTTTTCATTAGATATTTCTTAATTCAAGGTTTATGAACAAATTATGAAAATAAAAATGTGAATTAAATGTGGATAACTAGGACTATTTACGAACAAAGTTGGTGTTTTACTTTAAAGTGTTGACCATGTCCTATAAAATAGTGTATAAATAACATGAAGTGGGACATTGTGGATAAGAGTGGGAGAAACTAAGTTTTCTGTGGAAAACTTTTAACGAATTAACACAAATACTTTTAACGAATTTTCACGAATCACGAATAATAAAGTCATTAAATTATTACCATTTGGTAGATAAACTAAAAATTCGTGATTCGTGTGGATTCGTTCTTAAATTCGTGTAAATTAGTGATTAACATGTTAATAGGTCAATATAAACATACAATCGATAGTAAAAAAAGATTGGCCCTACCTGCTAAGTTTAGGGGTGAATTGGGAAGCAAAGTCATAATTACAAAAGGCGTTGAAAATTGTTTGGTTGTTTATACAGAAAAAGAATGGGAAATAATGTCTCAAAAATTGGGAAACTTACCAATTTCTCAAACTGAAGCCAGATCTTTTACGAGGCATCTACTAGCAAGCGCTATGGAAGTTACATTAGATAAGTTGGGAAGAGTACTAATACCAGATTACTTAAAAGAGTATTCGAATTTAAAAAAAGATGTGGTTATATGCGGATTATCTAATAGATTGGAAGTTTGGGATGAACAGAAATGGGAATCCTATACAAAAAACGCAGAAAAAGGAGTAGAGGAAGTTGTTTCAAAATTGGGTCAATTGGGAATATAAGATAGTTTGTAGTTATTAGTTCATAGTTTTAGTTTAATAGTCAATAGTTTGGAGAACTAAAAACTAAAAAACCATAACTAAAAACCAAAAACTAATAACTAAAATGGTACACACGCCAGTTCTTAAAAAAGAGGTTTTGGAATATTTAGATCCAAAAGATAATGAGAATTTTATTGACGCTACAGTTGGTGAAGCGGGTCACACTATGTTGATTTTGGAAAAAAATGGCCCGAATGGCAAAGTTTTAGGAATAGATCAGGATTTACATCAGATAGAAAATGCAAAGTTAGAAATCGCTAATTATAAGGAAAGAGTAATTTTGATTAATGATTCATATTCAAATATAGGCGAAATCGTTGAAAGAGTAAACTTTAAACCTGTAGACGGCATTTTATTAGATTTGGGATATTCTTCTTGGCAAATGAAACAGAGCAAAAGAGGTTTTTCCTTTATGAAAGATGAATACTTAGACATGAGATATAATCTAAACAGTGTTGTAACAGCTGAAAAAATTATAAATGAATATACTCAGTCTGACTTAGAGAGAATTTTAAAAAATTATGGAGAAGAGCGCTTTGCAAAACAAATCGCTAAAAAAATTGTAGGGGAAAGAAAAATAAAGAGAATTAAAACGACCTTCGAGTTAATGGATGTAATTACTCGTGCGATCCCGATGTTTGCTCAAAGCAAACATCGAGGACTCTCGAATTGGGCTAAAGCCCAAATCGGAGCAAAATCATTTCAGGCATTAAGAATCGCAGTTAATAGTGAACTTGATAATCTAACAAATTTTTTGTCTGTTGCGTTATCAGTTTTATCTTCTGGGGGAAGGTTAGTAATAATATCTTTTCATTCTTTAGAGGATAGGATTGTTAAAAACTTTTTTAAGGAACATATTAGTAGTATTAATATTTTAACTAAAAAGCCAATAATTGCGCAGAGTGATGAGGTGTTGGAAAATCCAAGATCAAGATCTGCAAAATTAAGAGCCATAACAAAGAAATGACAACAGCGACATTAAGTCACCGTAGTATGCAAAGTAAAACTATTTCAGTAAATTATTTTAAAATCAATTGGAAAGCAGTTTATTTTTTAGGTATTATATTTTTTTTAATAATGTTGATCTCATATGTGTTTTTGGTAAATCAATTAACTGGCGGAATATACACGGTTAAAAGTTATGACAAAGAAATAAGCGCTCTTTTGGAAGAAAACAAAAGATTAGAAAATAGTTTTGCCCAAACTAGTTTTTTGGGATCTGTTCAAGTGAGGGCTCAAGGATTTAGTTTTGAAAAAACTACACAAGTAAAATACATTAATATTTTAGATTCATCACTTGCTAAAGCCAAATAGGCGTTAGGTATTAGGGTTGACGACGACTAACGCCCAGTACTCAACACCCAACACTTAGTATGAAAAGTTGGAGGCGCAAATTATTATTATTTTTAATTTTTACGTTAGCGGCAATTATTATTGGCCGCTTATTTTATGTTCAAATATTAAATCGTAAATTTTATAAATCTCAGGCGCTTGGCCAGCAAACAGGTTTTCAGGAGGTAGAGGGAAGTAGAGGCGAGATTTTTTTTGAAAATAGTAAAGAGACTAAAGGGGGTAGTAATTCAGGAGAAACAAAAAGTTTAGCAATTAATAAAGCAAAATGGGTGGCTTTTGCTGTGCCCAGTATTATAAAAGATAAGGATAACTTTGCAAAAGTTTTAAGCGAATCAATTGGTCAAGAAAAAGAATTTATACTTTCAAAGTTAAGAGAATCGGATACTTATGCAGTAATTAAAAAAGAACTAGACAAAGAAAATGTTGATAAATTAAAAAATTTAGAACTAGAGGGGTTATCCTTTGAAAATCTTGCCGCAAGATATTATCCACAGGAAAGTCTTTCTGCGCAAGTAGTTGGCTTTTTAGGGGGAGATAATATTGGTCAATATGGAATAGAAGGATATTATGACAATATTCTAAAGGGTAAGTTTGGCATAAAAGAGAATAAAAGGGGATTGGGTTTAATAAATTACGACGAAAGCGAGGATTCGTTAAATGGATCTGATCTTTATTTAACTATAGATTATAATATACAATTTCAGGCAGAATCATTGCTTTTAGAAGCTAAAAAAAACATAAACATAGATTCAGGTCAAATAATAGTTTTAAAGCCTGATTCTGGCAGAATTTTAGCTTTAGCAAATTTCCCATCTTTTGACCCAAATAAATATTCCAAAGAAAGTAATTTCGATATTTTCCAGAATTCAGCAACTCAAAAAATATTTGAACCAGGTTCTGTTTTCAAACCCTTTATAATGGCGATGTCTTTACAAGAAGGTAAAATTACACCAGATACAACTTTTACTGATACGGGATTTGTAACTATAGGCCCAGATACAATACATAATTTTGACAGAAAATTATACGGCCAGCAGAATATGTCTGGAATTTTAGAAAAATCTATAAATACCGGGGCAGTTTTTCTTTCACAAACAATAAATCACCAGACATTTTTGGATTACTTGGATAAATTAGGATTTAATAATCAAACGGGAATTGATTTACAAGGGGAAGTTTATTCAGATAATGATATTTTAAAAAATGGATCTGATTTTGGCTTTGCAACAGCTTCATTTGGACAAGGAATTGAAATGACTCCAATTCAATTAGTACAAGCTTTTAGTGTTTTTGCTAATGGCGGTAAAACAGTGAAGCCGTATGTTGTTGAAAAAATAGTTCATGGGCAGGATCAGGTTGTTACAAAACCAGAAATTTCAGAACAAATAATTTCACAGAAAACAGCTTCTGAAGTGACAACAATGATGGCTAATGTGGTAGAAAGGGGATTTGGAAATATTGCGAAAATTCCAGGATACTATTTAGCGGGTAAAACTGGAACAGCAGAAGTCCCAATTAAAGACAAAAAAGGTTATTATTCGGACAGAACAATTCAAAGTTTTATTGGTTTTGGACCAGCTTTAAAACCCCAATTTTTAATATTGGTAAAATTAGATAATCCAAAAGTTACCAAGTCATCGCTTTCAGCAACCCCTATTTTTAAAAAATTAGCCCAATACATTATTAACTATTGGCAGATACCGCCTGATTACACGAAATAATTTTTATAAAAAAAGAGCCTAGGGATTACCTGAGGCTTTTGTATTACTCTATAGTGTGTCTCACTAAAAGAAGTATTGAATTTATGTTGGTCATTATTATCCATAATACACATGAGATTAAATTCCTAAAATTCTTTTCCATTCTCCATTTAATTAGAAAAATTATAGCCATCACCATTGCAATTACTATAGTTGTATAACGGAGCTCGGTAATGGTGATAAATTCCTGAATAATAAATAGCACAAGATATGTAATTGAAAGTATGAAAGCCATTAGTGTGATAAATCCAATAAAAATATCTTTTTTAATAACTTGTGAATTTGTTTCTCCTGATGGTTGCATAACTTGCTCCTTGTGAAAGAACTGGGTTAGAAACGATGTTGCGAAACGTAATAATTTCTGGAAGAAATTAAATGTTTCAGCAATGTAAAATTTGCCAAGCAAATTTACACTTTGCGCTCTCATGGGGATTTGAACCCCAGTTACATGGACTTGCCCGCCTAAATTTATTATGCGACCCCAACCAGATTTGAACTGGTGTTTTCGGGATGAGAACCCGATGTCCTAGACCAGACTAGACGATGGGGTCATAAATAAAATTTGGGCGGGTGAAAGAACCATGCGTCCTAGGCCGGGCTAGACGATGAGAGCAATTATACTCACTTATATAATAAAATTACATTTTTGTCTAATGATTAATTTATTGTATATTTTACGTGTAAAGGTTAAAATTAGTTAATGAGTAATCTATTTAAAAATTATATTTATCCTATTGCAACATTATCGGGAAGTATTATAGGAGTTGGTTTTTTATCGTTGCCTTATATTACATTAAAAGTTGGTATTTGGCCAATGCTTTTTTATTTTGTAGCGCTAACTGCATTGGTGGTATACATCCATGTAATTTTTGGAAAAATAAGCTTAAAAACTCCAGACTTTAAAAGATTTCCGGGATTTGTTGGGTTTTATTTGGGGCGATGGGCAGAAGCAGTAACATTAATTTCAATTATTTTTGGGTCTTTTGGGTTGTTTCTCATATATTTTATTGTTGGAGGACAATTTTTAACTACTATATTACATCCTTTTCTAGGAAGTAGCGCATCTTTATTTGTGGTGTTGTATTTTGTTGTAGCCAGTATGCTTGTTTACTCTGGAGTAAAAATTATTAGCAAGATTGAATTTTGGGCATTAGTATTACTATTAGTTACTTTTTTTGTAATATACATTGGCGCTTTTTCACATATAAAACTGGAAAATATTTTTGTAAGTAATAATAGTTTTTTTAGTGATATTAAAACAATGTTTTTGCCCTATGGAGCCATTATTTTTTCTTTGTGGGGGATTGGATTGATCCCCGAAATAGAAGAAATGTTAATAGGCAGAAAAAGTTTATTAAAAAGAATTATCATCATATCTATTTTAGTCTCAGCAGCTACTTATTTTTTATTTATTTTTTTAATATTAGGCATTTCGGGAATTCATACAACAGAGTCAGCCTTTTTGGGGCTTGAAAAGTTTTTAGGACAGGGCGTATTTTCATTGGTAATTTTAATAGGGCTGATAACTATTTTTAATTCTTTTATAACCCAAGGCTTATTTTTGAAGAAAACATTCATGTATGATATGAATATGAAAGAATTCCCAGCATGGGCGTTAACGTGCCTTGTGCCACCCATATTTTTTTTGTTAGGAATCAATTCTTTTATTTCCTTAATATCTTTAATTGGGGGGCTTATTTTGGGTGTTAATGGAATTTTAATTTTGCTAATGTATAGAAAAATTGGTGGCAAAAAACTAATAGTCTATCCTTTAATGGTAGTATTTTTTTTGGGAATCATATATTCAATAATGTATTCTATGAAATAGTTTTATGGCTTGGTATTTAGTTGTATTTATTTTTATAATATCTTTTTTTATTCTTTCGTGGCTAAGTTCTCGCTTAGTTAAATCTTTAGTTTATGTTGGAAAATATTTACAATGGAAGGAATTTATAATAGCTTTTTTTGTAATGGCCTTTGCGGCATCTTTGCCAAATTTTCTAATTGACCTTAATGCTGTCTTTCATGGTATCCCGCAGTTAGCTTTTGGCGATATAGTCGGCGGCAACTTAATTGATTTGACGCTTGTTATGGCAATAGCTATATTTTTTAGTAAAAAAGATATTTCTACTGAAAGTGAAATAGTCCAGAAAAGCGCAATTTTTACTACAATTGTTGCTTTATTGCCTTTAGTTTTAATTTTAGACGGCAAATTAAATAGAATAGATGGAGTAATTTTGATTTTAACTTTTATTTTTTACACCTATTGGATTTTTTCAAAAAAAGATAGATTTAATAAAACTTATAAAGAAAACTCTAAAAATCCAATTAGGGATTTTAAAACTTTTTTAGTCAATCTGTTAAAAATTATTATTCTTTTAGTATTACTTTTAATAGCTTCTCAGGCAGTAATAATGTCTGCCCAATTTTTTTCTGATAAATTAGGTATTTCAATAGCGCTAGTTGGTATTTTAATAATTAGTTTGGGAAATTGTTTTCCCGAGGCATATTTTGCAATTGTTTCAGCAAGAACAGAAGGAGCTTGGTTAGTGTTGGGAGACTTAATGGGTTCTGTGATTATTTGCTCTACCTTAGTCTTAGGTACGATAACCATAATTAGTCCATTTGAAATTAAGGATTTTACACCGTTTTTGATAGCAAGGATATTTTTAATTGTTGGATCTATTTTTGCTCTTATATTTATCAGGTCTGGAAAAAAGATTACAAAAAAAGAAGGTTTTTTATTGCTATTTATTTATATAGCATTTTTATTAGCAGAAATTATTGCAAAATAAATGAAATTTTCTGGATATACAAATAAGACAATTCAAGAAGTTATTGAAAGCCTAAAAACTTCAGAGTCAGGTCTCTTTAAAAAAGAGGTTGTTTTAAGGCAAAAGGAATATGGGTTAAACGAAATTAAAACAAAGGGGGTGGGTGTGATGGATATTTTATTTAGACAGTTTGCTTCACCCTTTTTTTATTTGCTTTTAATTGCAGGCATAGTAGCTTTTTTTATTGGTGAAAAGATTGATAGTATCGTAATTTTAATTTTTATTTTAATAAATGCCTTTATCGGTTTTATACAAGAGTATAAAGCTGAGAGAACAATATTCCTTTTAAGAAATATTATATCTTCAAAGATAAAAGTCTTAAGAAATAATATAAAGGAAATTATTGAAAAAAAATATTTAGTTTTAGGAGACATTGTTTTAATTGAAACTGGAGATATAATTCCTGCCGAGTTAAGAATATTAAGCTGTCAGAATTTTTTAGTTGATGAGTCAATTTTAACAGGTGAATCGGCTCCAATTTTTAAAGATAGTGAAAAATTACCAAAAGAAGAAAAAGAAATATTTAAAAGTAAAAATATTTTATTTACTGGAACTTCTGTGGTTTCTGGCAAGGCAAAAGGCGTTGTTATTAGTACTGGAGAAAATACAGCCTTGGGACGAATAATTACATCGGTCGAAGAAAAAAGGCCTCAAGGTATTTACGAAAAAAATCTTATTTATTTTTGTCGGTTAATTTTAAAAATAGTTGTAATAACTATTATTTTAATATTTTTATTAAATTTAATTATTAAAGGAACTAACAATTTTTTTAATTTTTCACTTTTTTGTATTGCTTTAATTGTCAGTATTTTACCAGAGGCTCTTCCTGCGATTGTTATATTGTCTTTGTCTCGTGGTAGTTTAAAAATGGCTAAAGAAAATGTGGTGGTAAAGAGATTATCTGCTATTGAAGATTTAGGAAATATTGAAATTCTTTGCACTGATAAAACAGGAACTTTAACAGAAAATAAATTATCCTTAGAAAAAATTATTTCTTCAAATAAAGATAAGGCTATTTTATATGCGCTACTAGGCACAGAATTAGTTAGTGGGTCAGATAATAAAAAATTACAAAATTTAAATCCTTTTGATACAGCGCTATCTTTAAGAGCGGGACACAGTACTTTAAAAGATATTAAAAAGTTTAAAGTTATTTCTGAATTACCTTTTGATTCTTCCAGAATGAGGTATTCTATTATAGTTGAAGACAAAAAGGGGGAGTTGGTATTAATTACTAAAGGCGCACCCGAAGTTATTTTAAAACTTTGTTCAAAATTCATTAGTGGTTATACAAGAAATGAAATTAAAGAAGATATAGCAAAAGAAGGACAAGATGGAAAAAGATCTTTAGCAGTAGCTTTTAAAAAACTTGGAAAAGTTAAAGGAAAAGAAAGTATTGCAAAAGACCTGCTTACATCGGCTATGCCGAAGGCATTGCAAGCGGGAGATGAGAAAGGATTAACTTTTTTAGGGCATTTTATTTTTGAAGATCCATTAAAAAGCACCGCAGAGGAAGCTATTAGGCTAGCAAAAAAATTAGGAATTAAGGTAAAAGTTATTACTGGCGACAGTAAAGAGGTTGCAGGTTTTGTTTCTAAAAAAACAGGGCTAATTGTTGATTCTCGCGATGTAATTTTGGGGCAAGACCTAGAAAAAATGCAGGGGGATGACTTTAATAATGCCTGTGAAGATAATGTTGTTTTTGCAAGAGTTTCTCCTGAAGTAAAATATAAAATAATAAAGTCTTTGCAAAGAAATTTTGAGGTCGGTTTTTTAGGAGAGGGGATTAATGATGCGTCAGCTTTAAAAATTGCTAATGTTGGTATTGCGGTTTCACAAGCATCGGATATTGCAAAAGAGGCGGCTGATGTAGTTTTACTTAAAAAAGATTTAAGAGTAATAGTTAATGGAATAAAAGATGGAAGAACTATTTTTGCTAATATCAATAAATATATAAAGTGCGCCTTGGCAAGTAACTTTGGTAACTTTTATTCTATAGCTGTAATTTCTTTATTTATTAATTTTTTACCAATGTTGCCAGTGCAAATTTTACTAGGAAATTTATTATCAGATTTCCCGTTAATTTCTATTGCTACCGATTCTGTTGATTTACAGGAGTTACGCAAGCCCAAAATGTACCAATTACATATGGTGCTACCTTTAATTATTTCTTTAGCTTTAGTCAGCACTCTTTTTGATTTTATTTTCTTCACTATTTTTTATAAGCAAGAACCGGGAGTCATACAAACACTTTGGTATATTGAAAGTATTTTAACCGAAATAGGTTTAATATTTATAATACGCACTCGCCACCCATTTTGGAAAGCAAAAAAACCAAGTTTTTGGCTTTTATTTTTTGTAATAATAGATGCAATTTTTATAGTTGCTTTGCCTTTTTTACCTTTTGGTCAAAGCCTTTTCCATTTTGTTTCACCTCCAATCATTCAACTCTTAATTGTTTTTGTTTCTATAATACTTTATTTTGTAACAAGCGAAATTGTAAAATTGGTGTATTTCCATTATTTTAAGTCGCCAAAAAGTAATGCATTGCAAAATAATTTATAGTAATATATAAGTAAATATCTAGGCAGTAGCTCTTTTAAAAAAGGGGAAGTGCCATGGCTAAAAAGTCCTATTATATTTGCAGTGGTCCATTTCGCAAAGAACTTTTTAGGGGCTTAGAATTATATGGCAAAAAAAGAAAACTTATATTTGATGTGTCGGTAGGTAAGGCAGGTGAATTTAATGGTAACGAATATGAAGTTTGTCATCTTATTGGTTGTATGGAAATATATGTTTTTGAAGTTAAAGCTCTTTTAATACCTACATTTAATGGCGAGGGTATTACTATAGATATGGTAAAAGATTACTGGCAAATTAGAGGATTTATTGAAATCAAAGAAGGATTTAAAGAGGTGTCGCTTGGTTATAACACCAAAGACCGTGAGGGCTCCATTTATATTGAAGAGGAGTAATTCAAGCATATTACCCTCTTTTTGTTTTATATTTTTTATAGTAAAATCACCTTAATGGACTACTCAATAGTATTTTATTTATTAATTATTTTAGGCATTGGAGCAGTGATTTTTTTATTGCTTCGTAAAAAGCCCGAGCCTAAAAAAGATGATGGCTCTTTGGTGATGCTGCAAAACCAGTTAAATCATATTTCACAAGTATTAGATTTAAAATTATCAGAGTCAAATAAAAATTCACAATTTCAATTTAATCAGTCTGCCAAAATTATTGGCGACGTAAGGGAAAGATTAGCTAAGCTAGATGAAACCAATAGGCAAGTAGTAAGTTTTGCTGATCAGCTTCAAGGATTACAAGATATTTTAAAAAACCCAAAACAGCGGGGAATTTTAGGAGAGTATTATTTAGAAACGGTTTTAAAAAATGTAATGCCGCCAGGGTCGTATCAAATGCAGTATGGGTTCAAAGATGGCACCATTGTTGACGCAGTAGTATTTGTTGATAAAAGAATTATCCCCGTTGATTCAAAGTTTTCTTTGGAAAATTACAACAGAATGGTGGAAGCTCGAGACCCTAATGAAAAAAAGAAATTTGAAACAGCATTTATTAATGATTTAAAGTTAAGAATTGATGAAACTTCAAAGTATGTAAAACCAGAAGAAAAAACTATGGATTTTGCTTTTATGTTTATTCCTTCTGAGGCAGTCTATTATGATTTATTAATAAATAAAGTTGGAGTGATAACAGAAGATACTAATAACCTAATTTATTACGCAGGCAAAAAAAAGGTGGTGGTGGTATCACCAACGTCATTTTTAGCTTATTTGCAAACGGTGTTGCAAGGATTAAAGAATCAAAAAATTTCAGAACAGGCGCAAATGATAATTAAAGAGGTTGAAAGATTGGGTAAACACATGTTTACCTATTCAGAATATGTAAATCGGTTGGGAGATAACTTAGATAAAACAGTGAGTTCTTTTAATAAGGCAAGAGCAGAATTTTTAAAAGTGGACAAAGATGTGGTAAAAATTACTGATGGCGACTTAAAGATAAAAATAGACGAGGTTGATCGCCCAGATATTGACTCTTTGAATTAATAATGATAGACTTTTGATAGTGTAAATTTATTTAAAACAATATGTTTGCAGTAATTAAGACCGGAGGTAAGCAATACTTGGTTCAGCCGGGAGACAAAATAAAAATTGAAAAATTGGAAAAAGAAGAGGGAAAAGAGTTCGAATTCCTAGAGGTTTTATTGTGCGACAAAAATAAAAAAGTGGAGATCGGAACTCCTTTAGTAAAAGGGGCAGAAGTAAAAGCAAAAGTGGTAAAACATGGCAAAGGAGATAAATTGATTATTTTTAAATATAAACCAAAGAAACGTTACAAAAGAAAAATTGGGCATCGCCAGCCTTTCACCGAAGTTGAGATTGTATCAATAGAAACAAAATAAAAAATCCGTTAAATGCGGATTTTTTATTAGCGGCGTAGTTCTTTTACAAAAAGGAGAGTATCATGAGCATGATTATTAAAACTGCTCCATTTATTCCTGGGACATTTTTTTCAAAATGTTTCGAAAAAGATTTTACATTAATTACCGAGCGACAAGACAAAAATTCTTCTATTCTTAAAGAAGTTGATTTTAACACAGTAGATTTTATTACTTGCCTCCATGAAGGCAAGGCTTGCATTAAAGGATGGGAACGGTATATGTGCTTAAAAAAAACTGGTAGAGTATTATACGGTGCTAGTGTTTTTATGGGCTTATGGCAAGACTACAAATTAAATGCAAAAAAGAGTGTTTTGGAAATGCTTTACAATAAAAAGAACATCACCTCTTTTGATTTCTTTGGAGATATTTTCTTAAGTCCTGGTCAAGATAGTTTTGTTTTGTGGCTTTGTCGCTGTGGTGATGACATATGGCGTTGGCTCTACGGTTGGATGTCGGACAGGTGTATTATTAACCGTCTTTCGGCGGTGGGTTAAAAACAAGGAAAAAAATAAGGACCTATCTTGGTCCTTTTTATTTTAAAAGTACTATGCAATGCTTTTTTCTGCATTTTCAGATAGCTTATTAAAAGAATCTTCTGGCCATTGCAACCATGCTTCTTGGTCACATATTTTGCATTGATATAAAACTTGACGATTTTCTTTCCTTGTTTTTATTGGGGAGGCCATTTTGAATTTATGCCCAAGCCTTTTGCATAATAAAGATTTTTCCTTTTGTAAGGCAAGCTCAAGATATCCCATAATATTCTCCGGAGAGTGGTTGAAAGTGCTATAGTAATGGTATACAATTTTATTGTAAAATACAAGTCTATGGAAAAAAATATTAAATGGCTTTTAGAAGAAAAATACAATAATAAGCCAACGCCACAATTTAAAAAAGATATAAAACGTCTTAAAAAAGGCGAGCCATTAGACTACATAATTGGATTTTACGAGTTTTTGGGTTGCAAAATAGATTTATCTAAAAAACCATTAATTCCAAGGCCTGAAACAGAGTTTTGGGTGGATTTAGCAATTAAAGATATATACTCCGATTTTGACGGCCGTCAAAATCGGAGTATTAAAGTTTTGGATATTTTTGCCGGATCAGGATGTATTGGTATTGCAGCGCTAAAGCATATTAAAAACGCAAAAGTTACTTTTACTGAAATCGATAAAAAATTCATAAAACAAATAAAAATTAATTTAAAATTAAACAGCATAAAGTCAAATCGTTATAAAATAGTTAAATCAGATATTTTTAGTAACGTACCCTTGTACACGCTATCACGTCCGCAGGGGTATATCTTACGAAAAAATATGGATATGAATAAGTTTGATTATATTTTTGCCAATCCGCCGTATATTCCAGATTATAGAAGTAATCCTTCGGCACGGCTCAGGACGATTCTACGGAATCGAGTACAAGAATCAGTTTTAAAATATGAACCGCATAAAGCTTTATTCGGTGGAAGCGATGGGTTGTTTTACATTAAAAATTTTTTAAAGGAAGCCAAAAATTTCCTAAACCTAAATGGTAAAATATATATGGAGTTTGATTCTGCGCAAAAAAGTAAAATAGAAAAATTACTAAAAGAATATGGTTATAAAAACTGGGAATTCCACAAAGACCAATATAAAAAATGGAGATACTTAACAATTACAAATAAATATATTAGAATTATTGATTAAAGAAAAAAGCTCCGCGAAAAATATCACAGAGCCTATGTAGTTTCCCTCCACTCCTTGGGGGTGGTCGCATGCATAAACAAATCCTCGGGATATAATATCAGGGGTAGCCTACCTCCCTCCACTCCTTGGGGGTGGTCGCATGCAGAGCAACACATCTTTTACATTACCTTGCATAAGTAGCCTACCTCCCTCCACTCCTTGGGGGTGGTCGCATGCGCCGCGGCAGTTGGTTCGTTAATCACGCGCTTGTAGCCTACCTCCCTCCACTCCTTGGGGGTGGTCGCATGCGGGCCCAACAGAAACTCCAGCATGCGCGCCGGTAGCCTACCTCCCTCCACTCCTTGGGGGTGGTCGCATGCACGGAAATTATTTGTGCAAAATGCGGTTCACGTAGCCTACCTCCCTCCACTCCTTGGGGGTGGTCGCATGCGGTTCCGATTATGGCATCTGGAAAAATTTTCCGTAGCCTACCTCCCTCCACTCCTTGGGGGTGGTCGCATGCTGAGGGTTAATAGTAAATTCCAGTTCTTTTAGTAGCCTACCTCCCTCCACTCCTTGGGGGTGGTCGCATGCTTGTGCAAGTTTTACAAATTTACTGCCTCCGGTAGCCTACCTCCCTCCACTCCTTGGGGGTGGTCGCATGCCAACCGGACCGAAGAACTTATCGAACCCACTGGTAGCCTACCTCCCTCCACTCCTTGGGGGTGGTCGCATGCCTAGCAACCTTTGATCCGGTGATTTCCGAATGGTAGCCTACCTCCCTCCACTCCTTGGGGGTGGTCGCATGCTAGTGGAAAATAAATTTGATGTTATTTACCAGTAGCCTACCTCCCTCCACTCCTTGGGGGTGGTCGCATGCTAGGCAAAATGAGCGTTCGAAGGTTTTCTTGCCTTGTTTGTAGGCAAGCTTCGTTGTTGGTTGCTCAAGCCAACACGGCGCGGCTACAGCGCATAAGCTTTGCCCGATGCAAAGCCCTAAGGGTTGAGGCATGTATTTTATAGGGAAACTTTCAGTGAGAAAAACATCTGTCTATGCCTCAAAAAGGCAGGTGTTTTGCTCGTTTTTCTATTTTTTCAAAGATCTTAATTTATATGGTTTATAGTAACAAATTAATGTATTGTTGTCAAATATAATATTGACATATTAATAGTATTTATGTTAAATTAAGTAATTCATCTTGTTGATGGATAAAAGCACATTGTAAATTTCAAAAACACGAAAGGGTGCTATCATGGCCAAGGGAGAGAAAAATAACGACGTTCTCTATCGGGCGGTAAAATTTGAAATCCGACCTACCTTAAACCAAGAAACAATCCTCCAGCGGATCAGTTCTAATCTGCGCTTAATTTGGAATGAAGCGTGGAAAGAGCGTCAGGATCGGTATGAAATTTTTTTCAAGCCGATTTACGAGCGCATTTATAATGCTAAGAAAAAAGCTTTAGAAAAGGGCTTTACTGATCTTTGGGAAAAAGAAGTGGCAAAATTTAGTCAACAGGTATTAGTTAAACGCGGATTCCCGCTTCAGCTTGTCTTGGAGCAGAAATCGCTCTTTGCCGAACTGAAAAAAGCTTTTGAAGAACACGGGATAACATTGTATGACCAGATAAATGCGTTAACCGCCAAGCGCTCGTTGAATACAGAGTTTGGCTTGATCCCCCGCAATTGGCAGGAAGAAACATTAGATGCCTTAGACGGATCATTCAAATCCTTTTTTGCCTTAAGGAAAAGGGGTGACAAAGATGCCAAACCGCCCAGTGAACGCACAAATGAAGACAGTTTTTATAAGATTCCCGGAAGGTCGGGCTTCAAAGTTACCGATGACGGAAAAGTTATTGTCAGCTTTGGCAAGCTTAGCGAAACACTGGTCGGCCGGATTCCAGAGTATCAGCAAGAAAAGCTAAGCCATGCCAAAAATCTCAAGAAGTTTGAGATTGTAAGAGATGAACGGGACATGGCAAAATCCGGCTGTTTCTGGATTTCAATTGCCTATGAAATCCCAAAACCACCGGAATTGCCTTTTAATCCCTCAAAGGCAGTTTTTCTGGCAATTGGGGCGTCATGGATTGGCATTATTTCTCCTAGGGGAGAATTTTGCTGGCGTATGCCTCGACCGGACTTCCATTGGAAGCCGAAAATCAACGCAGTTGACGAAAGGCTCAAAAGAGTATCCAAGGGCTCAATTAAATGGAAACGGCTTATCTTTGCCAGGTCTAAGATGTTTGCCATTATGGCACGCCAACAGAAACAGCATGGTCAATACGAAGTTATTAAAAGACTTCTTGAGCTTGGTGTCTGCTTTGTGGTCACCGATCTCAAAGTGAGAAGTAAGGAAGGATCTTTGGCTGATTCGTCAAAGGCGGAAAGGGGCGGTTCGCCTTTTGGCGCCAACTGGTCGGCTCAGAACACAGGTAATATTGCCAATCTGGTGGCAAAACTTACCGATCATGTGTCGGCTCTTGGTGGTATGGTGATAAAACGTAAGTCGCCGGAATTATTGGTCGAAGAAAAGCGACTACCCCAGGAAAAACGGAAAATTCTTCTTGCGCAAAAACTCAAGGATGAATTTCTTTCTTTGAACTGAAAAAGATAGGGCGTTGGTTGCGCAATAGCAACCAACGCCATTTTTTATACTTAAAAATAAAAACATGAATTCAATTTGGATAAATAATATGTGTGACTATAAAACTACTAAAAATTGCGTTGTTTCAGCTAAAATAATCATTGATTTAAAGACGCAAAGGAGGGATATTTTGTTAAAAAAATACCATATTTCTTACCAAAAAAATAATTTTAGAAATCCCAAAAATATACAATGGATACTGCTCTATGAAGCTAGAACCGCTAAAAGTTTTTGGAAGCATTTTCGTTTGCTTTTGCCTGAATGGTGTTATTTTAAGGGAAGAAAAGCAAAATCAATGGACATTGTAAATAGTATGCTGGATATTGGTTATCATCACATTACAAATATCACAAAAAAAATTCTTAATAATCATGATATTTCTCCTGCACTTGGAATTTTGCACAAGGCCAATAGAACCAACGGAGCGCCTTTGGCCTATGATCTTGTTGAAATATTCCGAGCAGATACTGTTGAAACGGAAGTTTTGAATTTTTTACGTTTAAAAAAGAAACCTATAACTGGTCTCTCTCAAAAACATATCGCTCAATTTATAGGCAGAATTAATAAAAGAGTTGAAAGAAAATATTTTCTGCGTGAATTTAAGCAGTGCCATACCTATAAATACTATATGGAATTGCAGATTTTTAAATTCATAAAAGCAGTAAATCATAAATTAATATTTTCCCCCTTAAAATTGCCATCGCGCCATGAAAAACGTTGCTAAAATATTATATTTGACAACAATACATTAATTTGTTACTATAAACCATATAAATTAAGATCTTTGAAAAAATAGAAAAACGAGCAAAACACCTGCCTTTTTGAGGCATAGACAGATGTTTTTCTCACTGAAAGTTTCCCCAAAATACTTTGAATTACGAAATGCTTTCTTGGGATTTTCTCCAAATGTGGAAACGAAAATTTGATAGAATTCTTTTGCGTAGCTTTGCTACGCAAAAGAATTATTGCGAATTTGTAGTCCATATTTGGAGAAAAGACCTGAAATTTGCTTCTTAATAAGGCATTTCGTAATTCAAAGTAAAATACATGCCTCAACCCTTAGGGCTTTGCATCGGGCAAAGCTTATGCGCTGTAGCCGCGCCGTGTTGGCTTGAGCAACCAACAACGAAGCTTGCCTACAAACAAGGCAAGAAAACCTTCGAACGCTCATTTTGCCTAGCATGCGACCACCCCCAAGGAGTGGAGGGAGGTAGGCTACTTAACCGCAAAAGCAATAAAAGCAATTCTAAAATGCGACCACCCACAAGGAGTGGAGGGAGACTACATAGGCTCTGTGATATTTTTTGCAGAGCTTTTTTCTTTTGGTAAATCTGATACAATCAACGAATAAACCTACTAGATCTACCTTGAATTACGAAATGCCCTTTGGAAAGCAAGTTTCAAGTCTTTTCACCTTCCAAATTTGGAGAAAATCCCTTGAAAGTCCCGATGCCCTTTTGGGCATACGAGGATCCACGAAGAAATCGGGACATTTCGTAATTCAAGGTAAGGCTATAGAATTTATCTGGTTAAGTATGCTATAATGGTTAAATAATTTAATACTTAAAATAATATGAATAAATCATCTGGGCAAATATCAAGATTTATTTTAGTTTTGGCAGTAGTAGTTTTAATAGTTATAGCAATAATTTACTTTGCGACTAAATTTTCTACAGTAAAAAAAGCGCAGCAGGAAAAATTACAAAATACTACTGGAAATGTTAATGAACCCCCAAAACCAGTATATGACACTCAAATAGGAGATGTGAAGTTTATTTTTGAATCGGCTATTAATTTTGGAAGTGTTTTAAGAAGCAATATGTCTTATCCGCCAGATTTAGTAACTACAGAAAAGTTTATTAAAGTTACAATTGGAGCTCAAAATAAGGGTAAAAGTAATGTTTTGCAAAGTTCGTGGGATATAGGAAATATTATTGATTCAGATGGAAGAAACTTTATTCCAATAATTAATCAGGCGTATTTTTGGTTGCCCAAAATAGATTTATGCGGTTCAATATTAAAACCCGAGTTTGAACCTACACCCTGTGTTAAAATATACGAAGTTTCAAAAGCATCAGACAGTCTTAAAATAGAGGTGAACGCTACCCTTGATCTAAATTCATCAAAAAAACAAAAGTCATTTGTGGATTTATTAGTAACTGAATATTAGACATATTTTTAACGCTAAAATATTTTATTAATTAAGTTATATGGCTAAAATAAAAAAAAATTTTCAAAATTTTTTAAAAAATAAAGAGCCTGATAATAGCGGCAATGATTATAGTGATATCAAAAACCAAGAATCGAAAATACATAAACCGTCGCAAGAAGTCTCTTCAAATGAAAAATCCGCTATTAATGACGAAGTTATAGAAAATTCCTTAGAAAAAAGAGGATTATTATCAAAGGAGGAATTAGATATTCAAAAAAAGATTAGGGAAAAAATTGAAGAGATACATTTGGATAGTGATGCAAAACAACAAGCCGGAAATCAGGCGCAGAGCATAAAGTATTTACAGGAAGAGGGGAAAATAAAAAGCTTGCTGAAAATTGTTAAAGAAAAAGGCGTGGTATACGCAGTTAATGTTGCTAAAAAAATGGATGATCCTTACATATTAGATGAATTACACGATATTTTAGCAAAAGAAGGATACTACAAAAAGTTTATAAAATAGTTATCAGTTAAAAGTTTAAAGTTATAGTTTGGTAGTTATTAGTTAAACTTAAAAACTAAATAACTAAAACAATAAGGCCACTCACAAGCGGCCGGAACTTAAAACTAAAAACTAAGATGCCTTTTATTATTTACGGTTTAATTCTAGTTTTCATTTTACTTCTGATTGGTTTTTTTATTGCTTTATTTTCTGAAAAATCAGAAAAATATTCTGTTTTTGGGGGATTAGAAACAGTATTGTTTTTAGTAATGATGCCCAAAAATGAACGAACTAAAGATGGTACAAACCAGCAAGAAGAAAAAGTTTTAATATCGCAAATGGAGCAAGTTTTGGGGAACTTTTTATATCTTAAAAAACCTGCAATGTTTCAAGAGGCTCCCCACGTGGCTTTAGAAATTGCTTCTCAAACTGGAGGCAGTGATATATCTTTTTATGTGGCAGTTCCCAAGTATTTAGAAACTGTTTTTGAAAAATATGTGCATGGAGTTTATCCTGGAGCAGTAATAGAAAAAGTTCCGCAGGATTATAATGTGTTTGAGCCCAAGGGGCAAACCGCAGGAGCTTACTTAAAATTAAAAGAAAATTTTCTTTTTCCCATAAGCACCTATCAAAAATTAGAAAAAGACCCGCTTTCTTTAGTGACTAATAATTTGAGTAAAATTGGAGTTGACGAGGGAGCGGCAATTCAACTAATTATCAGGCCACTGTCGGCATTAAATTTACGAAAAAAAGGGGACAGGGCATTGCAACAAATAAGGTTAGGAAAACATTTAATGGCAGCGGCAAATGATTCTACAAAATTTTCTTTAGAACCGCCAGAGTCAAAGGTTTTGAAATCTTTGGGAGATGCTTTTAATAGTGGCACTTTACCTGTAGCCGAAAAAGAAGATGCGTCTAAAAAAAGAGAACAAGGTTTTGACCAGGCAGGATATGAAGCGATTCAAAGTAAAATACAAAAACAGCCGTTTGAAACGAATATAAGAGTAGTGGCTTCGGCGCAAACAAAAGAACGGGTAGAAGATATTTTGAATCATTTAATCGGATCTTTTAGCCAGTTTTCTTTATCATCAATAAATAGTTTAGACGCCGTTATAATTCCTCAAAAACAATTGAGAAGATTTATATATGATTTTAGTTTTAGAATTTTTAATGAAGGGCAAAAAAATATTTTAAATACAGAAGAATTAGCAAGTATTTATCACTTTCCAACACATTTTACAGAGACTCCTTATATAAAAGATGTAAAATCTCATTCTGTGCCTCCGCCTTCTGATTTGCCTGAAAAGGGGACTAACTTAATTGGAAAAGTGTTATTTCGCCAAGAAGAGAAAAAAGTATACTTTGCTTCAAAAGAAGACAGGCGCAGACATTTTTATATTGTAGGACAAACTGGTACTGGAAAATCTGGTTTTTTAGAAAACATGATAAATCAAGATATTGCTAATGGTGAAGGGGTGGCAGTTATTGACCCTCATGGAGAATTAATTGAGCATACTTTGGCTTGCCTTCCTAAAAATAGAATTGATGATGTAGTTCTTTTTGAACCATTTGATTTAGATCGTCCAATGGGGCTTAATATGCTTGAATATGACAGTCCCGAGCAAAAAGATTTTGCGGTACAAGAAATGATTTCTATTTTTTACAAACTTTTTCCGCCAGAAATTATTGGACCAATGTTTGAGCACTATATGAGAAATGCAATGTTGGCATTAATGGCAGACAAAGAAAACCCCGGTACTTTAGTTGAAATTCCTAAAATGTTTACTGATCCAGTATTTTTACAAGAAAGATTGGCAAAGGTTACTGATCCAGTTGTAAAACAATTTTGGGTAAGAGAATGGGCGCAGACAACAGGAAACACAAGAAGCGATATGTTAGGCTACGTGGTTTCAAAAGTAGGCAGGTTTATTGAAAACGAAATGATGCGAAATATTATTGGCCAAAGCCATTCGGGTTTTGATTTATCAAAAATAATGGATGACGGAAAAATATTTTTAGCTAATTTATCAAAAGGCCAAACAGGAGAAGTAAATAGTTCTCTTTTAGGACTAATTTTAGTGTCAAAAATACAAATGGCAGCAATGAAAAGGGCTAGACTAAAAGAAGCAGAAAGAAAAGATTTTTATTTATATGTTGATGAATTCCAAAATTTTACCACAGATTCAATTTCAACAATTTTATCTGAAGCCAGAAAATACAAACTAAACTTAATTATAGCTCACCAATATATTCCTCAGTTAACCGAGCAAATTCGTGATTCTGTTTTTGGAAATGTTGGCACTATCGGGTCATTTAGAGTTGGGGCTGAAGATGCAGAATTTTTAGAAAAACAATTTGAGCCCGGATTTTCAAGGTTTGACCTAGTAAATTTAGATAATTTTAATATTATTTTAAAAATGATGTTAAACAACAAAACTTCTACGCCATTTAAAATGGAAACCTATGCTCCAAAAAATGGTAGGCCGGAAATTGTAGAAGCCATCAAAAAAATCTCAAAGTTAAAGTATGGTAAAGCAAAGGCGATAGTTGAACAGGATATTATGAAGAGGTCTTTTGCGCAAAGTCCGCCAATAAGTTAATTAAAGCGAAATGAATATAAAGCCAGCCTGAGGGTTGGCTTTAAGTTTGCAAAAAGGTGCTTATCTGATATTCTTGTAATATGCCCCGTTAGAAGTCTGAATAAATTATAGTAAACTTTAATGAGTCAAGAATGTTAATCGAATATAAATTATAAATAACTTTTGCTTTGACTTCTAACGGGGTATGACAAATAAATTTACCATAAAAAGAATTAACCGCTTTAGCAAAAAAGCGCTAGAAGACTTAAATAATCTTTTATTGCAAATTTCTACAAGTGGTTATCAAATGGATTCTACTCGCCTAAAAAAAGTTATTAAAAACAAGAATACTTATTTAATGGCGCTTTATGAGGGTGAGAAAATAATTGGAACTATAACTTTAGTTAGTGTATTTCAAATAAGAGATCATAAGGGCTATGTAGAAAATTTTGTCATAGACGAAAATTACAGGGGGCGTAAATTAGGCAGAAAAATGATTTCTTATATTACTGAACTTGCAAAAAGAATAAAAATTGAAAAATTAGAATTAAAAAGCGAGTCGCATCGCGTGGTAGCAAATATGCTTTATAAAAAATTAGGATTTAATGTTGTAAGCGCTAATGTTTATGACATGAAGTTATGAATTAAGATTTAAAATATACTTTTATGTGCGGAATTGTAGGTTATATAGGAAAAAATAAAGCCCTGCCTTTTTTAATTGAAGGGTTAAAAAAGCTAGAATACAGAGGTTACGATAGCTCGGGTATTTGTGTAAAAGAAAATAATGATTTTTATTTAGTTAAGAAAAAGGGCAAGATCAGTGAATTAGAAGGCCACTTGGATTTTAAAAATGTTTCTGGCAGTTTGGGAATTGCTCATACTCGTTGGGCTACTCACGGAGAGCCAAGTGAAAAAAATGCTCATCCGCATTTAGATTGCAGGGGTCGCTTTGCCATAGTGCATAACGGGATTATTGAAAATTACAGTTCGCTTAAAAAATTATTGCAAAAAGAGGGGCATAAAATAACTTCAGACACTGACTCAGAAATTATTGCCCATTTAATAGAAAAGTTTTACCCCGTTAGAAACACCGTCCGCGCTGGCGCGCCCGAAGGGTCTTTTGGGTCTGGACGCGAAAATTTCACGCAGAATGGAAATTTCCGTCCTCGGGCTGTTTCTAACGGGGTTTACCAGGACGATTTGGAAAAAGCAGTTAGAAAAACCCTCACATTAATTGAAGGCGCGTACGCTTTGGCGATTTTAGATAAAAGCAGTGAAAATATTATTATTGTCCGCAAAAGTTCGCCTTTAGTTTTAGGTATCGGCAAAAAAGAAATTTTTATAGCATCAGATGTATCTGCAGTTTTAAGTAAAACAAAAAAAGTTATTTATTTAGACGATAATGAAATTGCAGTTTTAACTAAGGGTGGGTATGTTATTAAAAACTTAAACGGTAAATTAATTGATAAAAAAGTACATAAAATAAAGTGGACAATATTAGAAATTGAAAAAGGGGGATTTCGGCATTTTATGTTAAAAGAAATTTTTGAACAGCCCGATGCGATAGAAAATACACTGAGGGGCAGAATTTTAAAAAATAAAGTAAAACTTAATATAAATTTAGATTTAAAAAAAATAAACAGGATTATAATAACTGCCTGTGGAACAAGCTGGTGCTCTGCTTTAATAGGTAAGCACTTAATAGAAAAATTTACTAAAGTTTCTGTTGAGGTTGATTATGCGTCTGAATTTAGGTATCGCGACCCTATTGTGCGACAAGATGATTTAGTTATTGTAATTTCGCAATCAGGAGAAACGGCAGATACTCTGGCGGCGCTAAAAGAGGCAAAGAAAAAAGGAGCCAAAACTTTAGGAATAGTTAACGCTGTTGGGTCTACTATTTCAAGGGAAGTGGATACAGGCATTTATTTGCATGCAGGTCCAGAAATAGGAGTTGCAACTACAAAAGCTTTTTCTTGTCAGATTATAGCGCTAATACTTTTTAGTTTATATTTTGCGCAAGTGAGGGGTCAAAGTTTTGATAAAAATATTTTAAAAGAAATAAAGGTGATTCCAAAACTTATAAAAGAATTTTTAAAACAATCAAAAAATATAAGACTAATAGCTAAAAAATATAAAAATTACAAAAACTTTTTATATCTTGGAAGAAATTTAAATTTTCCAGTTGCTTTGGAAGGGGCTTTAAAGTTAAAAGAAATTTCCTATATTCACGCTGAAGGTTATCCGGCAGCCGAAATGAAACATGGCCCAATAGCATTAGTTGATGAAAATATGCCCGTGGTTTTTATTTGTCCGCAGGACGAAACTTATCAAAAGATTTTAAGTAATATGGAGGAGATAAAAGCTCGTAAGGGAAATATAATTGCAATAATAAATAAAAGTGATGATAAAGTATTAAAACTGGCAAAGTATATAATTAAAGTTCCAAAAACCATAGATATTTTGTCTCCATTGCTAAATGTTTTGCCACTGCAATTACTGGCATACCATATTGCTGACTTAAAAGGTTTAAATGTTGATAAGCCGAGGAATTTGGCAAAATCAGTTACTGTTGAATGATAGGACTTATTGGTGTGACAGTTTTATAACTAAAAAACGCGCTAGTAGCGCGTTTTTTAGTTATAAATTATTCTGATGCGCGTTTTACATATTCTCCCAATTCGGTATTTACTTCTATAACATCTCCTTCTTCTATGAAGAGAGGAACTTGAATTGCAACTCCAGATTCTAATATAGCTTCTTTTGTTCCTCCCTGCGCCCTGTCCCCTTTAATTCCCGGTGGAGATTCTTTAACTTTTAATTGCACCTTAATTGGGGCTACAACATTAATAATCTTTTCATCAAAAATAATGCCTTGAACCAATGAATTTGGCTTGAAGAATTTTGCTTGTTTGCCTAATTGGTTTTCTGTAAAAGAAAATCTTTTTGAAGGGTCTTTTTCTTCGCAAAAAAAGTATTGAGCCGTATTTGCCCCGCCCCTGGCAGGGGTAGAATATAAAAACTTAATATCTTTTTTAATTAATTCAGCCTCGTTAAATACATCGCCTTGTTGGAAGTTTTTTTCTTGAAACCTTCCGTCAATTAAGTTTTTTATTTTTGTCTGAATAACTGGGCGCCTCTGGGCCATTTTTACAAGCAAAGCTTCCACCACTTCCCATGGTTGATTTTCATAAATAAATTGCGTACCTTTTTTTAAGTCGGTATGAGTCAACATATATGTTAGAAAATAGAAGTTAGAAAATAGAAAATAGAATTTTGTCGTTCGTATTCTACTTTCTACTTTCTATTTTCTAGATTCTTATTCGATAGTTTTCCATTCAATTTCTGACTCTTTATCAGCAAATAATAACCATTCCCCATGTTTTGAGATTACGTACCATTTCCTTTTTGTTTCACTCCACACCATAGGGTCCTCTTTATAAAACGGTTTTTTAACTATTTCTTTTGGTTTTAATCTATCTAATTCTAACCATTTTTTAAATACAGTTTCAATAGTGTAGTCCAACTTTCTTGAATTTGCCCAAGTGGCAACCTTATTAATAGCTTCTTTAGATTTATCAATAGAACCGGCTAATTCCAAAAGTTGTTTTGCTGGCTTGGTAAACCTCGAATATATTATTTTCCTTTTTTTAGCATTTTCTTTTAATTCTTGCAAGGATAAACCTTTGGATTCAAAAAAATGAGTAACAATTTGGCGTATAGCAGTTTCTTCTTGCAACTGTTCAAAAACCTTTATTTTACCTTGTCCTGAGCCATGTCGAAGGGCCGACTTTATATATTCTTCAATCTTTTTTGCATTTTTTTCACCAACGCCAATTTCTTTTACTCCTTTTAATCCATGTTCTTTATAAATTTCTCCAATATCTTTTTGCAAGAATTCTAAAATTTTTACTGATTTTTTATACGCATTAATGCGAAATGCCGAATCTCCCTTTATTTCCAAGAGTTTTGCCATTTCATTGAATATGTTTGCGATGTCCTTATTCATGTCCTTATATTACCATTTTCTATGTAACAAAAAAGGGCGGTTTCTGTCGAAACCGCCCATGAGCTAAAAGCCCCTTTTGCTACCGAAGGAAGCACATTCCATCGTGCTTTCCCTTGCAACTGCCGTCGCAGTTGCCTTCGGTGGTGAACTTCAGAATAGTGACCTTCGCCACCCTTTCGTCGATCCGCTCGGTGGAGCTTTCGATCTCCTTTCGCACATGCTCCTTTCCGTTGCAGCCGGTGGATTGGATTCTACCCTCAAGCTTTCTTTGGTTATACGTGTGGAACAGATCGAGGGCCATGATTTCCTCCTTTCAAATAGGATAGGCTCTCTTTGTTAATTGTATCACAACCAAAGACTTATGTCAATAGTGAAATAGAAGGGGTTTTTTGGTACTATACCTTAATGCAAAAAAGACATAGAATTTTTATAGCTATTAATTTACCTCACGAGGTTAAGAAGTTTTTATCTGGTTTTCAGAAAAAGTTTAATGGGATTCCTGCAAAGTGGACCCCTAAAGATAATTTACATATTACATTATTATTTTTAGGAGACTTAACTGATGAAGAATTGGGCCAAGCTTGTGTTGAAATAAAAGAGGTAGTAAAAAACCATACATCTTTTAATATTGAATTGAATAAAATTATGTATGGTCCGGATAATAAAATACCCTTCGATACGACTCAGGGCAAGCCTCCGCGCATGATTTGGGCAAGCGGAGAAAAAAATAAAGAAGTTTCACAATTAAAAAATAATTTAGAAGATGCTTTATTGGAAAAAATTAATTTTAAGCCAGATAATAAATTATTTAGTCCGCATGTTATTTTGGCAAGAATAAGTACTTTTTTGTGGAGGCAAATTGAGCCGGAAGAAAGGCCAGAAGTTTCTGAAAATATTAATATATCTTTTACTGTTGAAACTATTGAAGTAATGGAAAGCGTATTAAAACGCGGGAAGCCAGAATACTTAATTATTGAATCATATAACTTAAAATAATGAAAATACATTTTATAGGAATTGGAGGAATTGGAATGTCGTCTTTAGCGCAGTATTATTTGCAAAAAGGACACAAAATTAGTGGTTCTGATTTAGCTCCTTCAAAAATTACTGACTTGTTAGCCAAAAAAGGAATTACAATTTTGGTAGGCAACAAAGCAGAACATATTAAGCAAGGATTTGATATGGTAGTTTATAGCCCTGCCGTAAAGTCTAGTAACCCAGAATATCAGCAAGCAAGAATATTGGGTATTGTATTAAAGTCTTACCCAGAGGCCTTAGGCGAACTTACAGAGCAATATACAACGATTGCGGTGTCTGGAAGCCATGGAAAAAGCACAACAACTGCAATGATTGCTTTAGCATTAATCAAGGCCGGAATTGATCCTACGGTAATTGTGGGCACAAAATTAAAAGAGTTTGGTAATTCAAATTTTCGTTTTGGAAAATCAAAATATTTAGTCATTGAAGCTTGCGAATATGATGGTTCATTTTTAAATTATAATTCGCATATCATGGTTATTACTAACATTGATAAAGAGCATTTGGATTATTTTAAAACATTTGGCAATGTTGTCAGAGAATTCAAGAAATTTATTTTAAAGTTGCCAAATGGCGGTTTTTTAGTGGCTAATAAAGATGATAAAAATTTATTCAAAATATCAAAAGGAAATTTTACTACAAAATATTATTCCTTAAAAGATAAAGAATCAGGGAAGTTAAAAAAGATTTTACAAATTCCGGGACAACACAATATTTTAAATGCCTTAGCAGTTCTGCAAGTTACAAGAGTATTAGGAATTGAAGATAGTACTACGTTTAAATCGCTTTCTAAGTATAAAGGCAGTTGGCGCCGTTTTGAAATTTTTAATAAAAAGCTAAAAACTATAAGCTACACGCTAATTAGTGATTACGGGCATCACCCAACAGAAATTTTAGCAACATTAAAAGCTGTAAAAGAAAAATATCCAAAGCAAAAAATATGGTGTATTTTTCAGCCACATCAATACCAAAGGACATTTTATTTATTTAAAGATTTCATTAAAGTTTTTAGAGATGTAAATATAAATAGAATTATCATTACGGATATTTATGATGTTGCGGGACGCGAAGATAAAAAAATCAGCGATAGTATAAGTTCTGAAAATTTAGTGAAAAAAATACATAAAAATAATGTAATGTATATGCCGGTTGATGATGCAGAAAAATTTGTAAAAGAAAATATTAAAAGTGGGGAAGTATTAGTAATAATGGGCGCGGGAGATATTTATGAATTAGTGGATAAGTTTTAATAGACCTACTGTGTAAAGGTTTTCGCAACGAAATGAAGAAATATTGGATTGGAAGTTTTCAAAAATGAGAAGGTTTATACAACGTATAAGTCGCCGAGTTTTTGGGAATTTCCAGCCAAAATTTCAAATTGCAGTAGAAAAATCTTTACGCAGTAGGTCTAATAAAAAAGGCAAGTCTTATTACTAAAACTTGCCATGAGATTTGCCTATTATCTATGAGTCGTATTGGATTCTTTTACCCGAGCCCTTTGTCGTTTTTCTTACTTGGATAAGAGTGTGAGGTATTTTTGCGTGGTCCTTCTTAAACGCGCATTGTGAACAAAAAAATATTCCCTTTGCTCTATCTACTTTTCTTTCGCATCCACCCAAACAACCTCTTAATATTTTAGTAGTTTGTTTATCTTCCATGTTAGAATCCCTTCAAAGTCAAAGAACAAAAATATGACTTAAAGTATAAACCATCTTCACTTTTATTTCAATATCCTTAATATTAATCCTTAATATTAATTTGAAATTGAATTGGAAGATTGTTATAATTAAACAATATAAAAAACACTATGATAAAAGTTGACCAAGAAAAAATTAATGAAATTTTAAACAGGGGGGTAGAAGAAATTTTTGAGAAAGAAAATTTGCTTAAAAAGTTACAATCTGGAAAACAGCTAAGGATTAAGCATGGAATTGACCCCACTGGGCCCAAAATACACATTGGCAGAGCTATGCAATTTTGGAAACTAAAAGAATTTCAGGATTTGGGCCATAAAATTGTTTTAATTATTGGCGACTTTACCGCACAGATTGGGGATGCTTCTGATAAAGATGCAATGAGAAAAGTTTTAACCGAAAAGGAAATTAAAGAAAATATGAAAGATTACGTAAAGCAGATTGGCAAAATTTTAGATTTAAAAAAAGTTGAGTTACACTATAATAGCGAGTGGCATAAGAAAATGAAGTCCGCTGAATTATTGCGTTTGGCAATGATTTTTACTGCTCAGCAGACAATCCAAAGAAGAAATTTTAAAGAGAGGTGGGAATCTGGAAAACCAATAGGACTTCATGAGCTTTCGTATCCATTGCTTCAAGGGTATGATTCGGTTGCAGTTAAAGCTGATGTTGAAACAGGTGGTACAGACCAGCTTTTTAATTTGCAGTCAGGCAGAGAAATTCAAAAGCATTTTGGACAAAAACCGCAGGATATCATAACTTTGAAAATGCTCAACGGATTAGATGGCAGAAAAATGTCTACCAGTTGGGGCAATATGATTACTATTTTAGATGAACCTCACAATATGTATGGAAAAATAATGTCTATGAGTGATAATTTAATAAGTGAATATTTTGAACTTTGTACAAAGCTCAATAATAAGGAAATAGCAGAAATAAAAAAAATGCCAAATCCGCGCGATCAAAAAGCAGTCTTAGCAAAAGAAATTGTTAAAATGTATTATTCAGAAAAAGTGGCTATTGAAGCGGCGGAAAATTTTGACAAAATTTTCCGCCAGCACGAATTGCCATCAAAAATTGAAATTTTTGAAACTGATAAAAAAATATATCCGGTCTTAGATTTACTTTTTGATTCAAAATTAGCAGAGTCAAAAAATGAAGCAAAAAGGTTGGTTGAGGGTGGAGGTGTTCAAATTGATAAAGAAAAAATTGAGGACTGGAAAAAAGGAGTTGAATTAAAAGATGGAATGGTTATGCAGGTGGGTAAAAGAAGGTTTATTAAAATAAAAATAAAATAATTATTTTATAATAATCTAAAAATTATGCAAAGATTTTTAATTTCAGAAACCGCAAAACATGTGGGTGAAAAAGTAAAAGTAGCGGGGTGGGTGAGTGCGCGCAGAGTTCACGGAAAAATAATTTTTATTGACCTTCGCGACCGAAGTGGTTTTTTGCAGTGTGTATTTGTTCCTAGCAATAAAGTGGCATATGACGCATCGCAAGAGGTAAGAACAGAATGGGTGGTTGAGTTGGTAGGGCAAATTGTAAAAAGGCCTGAAAATATGGTCAATAATAAGATTGAAACTGGAAAAGTTGAAATGTCGGTGGAAGAGTTACACATACTATCAAAGGCAGAAACATTGCCCTTTGCGGTTGATACTGATGGTATGGAAATCAATGAAGAAATAAGAATGAAATATAGGTATTTAGACTTAAGAAGAGACAGATTAAGGAATAATCTTATTGTGCGACATAAGGTGGTAAAATTTATTAGGGATTTTTTAAGTGCCGAAGATTTCATTGAAATTGAAACACCTATGCTTACAAAATCAACACCTGAAGGATCAAGAGATTTTGTAGTTCCTTCAAGGCTTCAGCCGGGAAAATTTTATGCGTTGCCGCAAAGTCCGCAACAATATAAACAGCTTTTAATGATAGCAGGCCTAGAAAAGTATTTTCAATTAGCAAAATGTTTAAGAGACGAAGATTTAAGAGGAGATAGGCAAGCCGAACACACTCAAATTGACATAGAAATGAGTTTTATTGAAATGGAAGACTTTATAGAATTATATGAAAGATTGTTAATTTCATTAGTGCAAACATTGTTTCCAGAAAAAAAAATACAGCAGATTCCTTTTCCTCGCCTTAATTATAAAGAGGCAATGGAAAAATATGGCAATGATAAACCAGATTTAAGAAAAGACCTGTCTATGCAGGCAGGTAAAAAAGATCCAAATATTTTAGCTTTTTGCTGGGTTGTTGACTTTCCTTTTTTTGAAAAAGATGATGATGGAAAATGGACATTCACCCATAATCCATTTTCTGCACCAAAGCCAGAATTTATGCAAGATTTAATGGATAAAAAAAATATTAGTAATATTTTAACAAGTCAATATGATATTATTTTAAATGGGTGGGAGATAGGTGGAGGTTCTATTAGAAATAATACACCAGAATCTATTGAAAAAGTTTTTGAGATAATGGGATATGAAAAAGAAGAAATAAAAGAAAAATTCGGGCATATGATGGAAGCGTATAGTTTTGGCGCGCCACCACATGGCGGGATTGGATCTGGCATTGACCGCATTGTTGCGCTTTTATTAAATGAACCAAATATAAGAGAGGTTATCGCTTTTCCTAAAACAGGGGATGGAAGAGACTTAATGATGCAAGCTCCAAGTGAAATTTATCCAAAGCAATTAAAGGAATTGCATATTAAAATTGATGACAAAAAAGAAAAAGTAGTTGTCAAAAAACCAAAAAAGAAAATAAAAAAAAATAATACTTATGGAAAAAAGTAAGACAGTAAAACTCTTTTTGTTATTTTTTATTTTTGTTTTATTATTTTTAGTTGGTTTTTTTGGCATTAAAATTTCTTCTGGCGATCAAATAAGTTTTAACGGTAGTTATGCTGGAGCAAGTCTTTATGATAGCGCTAAAGAGGATTATAAGGTAGATACAAGGCAACAGGGCATTAATGGTAAAACTATTAAAAGTAAAGAAGTTGCTAAAGAGAATGAATTTAATATAGAGGCAGAGTCAATAATTTCAGTAAGAATAAATCCAGAGTTAATTGCTAATATTAAATTTAGTAAAAACGAAGAAGAAAAATTACCGGTAGCTAGTTTAACAAAATTAATGACAGCTTTGGTGGTTTTAGAAAATTACGACTTAAATAAAAAAATAACAGTTAGTAAATTAGCTATGGCGCAAGAAGGGGAACAGGGAAATTTAAAATTAGGAGAAGCGCTATCAGTTAAAAATCTTCTTTATATAACATTAATTGAATCAAGTAATCGCGCTGCATACGCTATATCAGAAGACATTGGTGAGGATAAGTTTATTTTGCTAATGAATAATTATTCTGAAAAATTAGGTCTTAAAAATACTCATTTTCAGGACTCTTCTGGCCTTAACTCAAAATCGTATTCAACGGCTATGGATTTAGCTAAGTTGTCTGCGTATTTATTTGAAAACTATCCATTATTTAGAGAAATTATAAGTCTTAAAGAATTTGATCTTTATTTAGATAATGGGCAGCTTCATCGCAAGCTTATAAGTACAAATAAATTTTTAGGTGAAGTTAATGGTATTATTGGAGGTAAAACCGGTTGGACTAGTGAAGCTAAAGGATGCTTTATGGTAGTAGAAAAAAATAATGGAAGTAGCGATTATACAATTCATATAATTTTGGGAGCGGAAGATCGTTTTTTAGAAATGCAAAAATTAATAAATTGGGTAAATTCTCACTAATTTTAGTAATTATAAATGACGGACTTAACTTTTAGTGTAATTAAAGTTTTAGGGGTTTCAGCTGTAGCATGCGTTATTGCTGTTTTGTGGTCACCCCTTTTAATAAATTTTTTATATAAACACAAGCTCTGGAAAAAGACAGCAGGTAAAAAAGCAATCAGTGGAGAGGATGCCGTAGTATTTAATAGTTTACATAAGGAAAGAGAAACAAAAGTTCCCCGTATGGGAGGACTTTTAATTTTGGTTACCACAGTTTTTGTTATTTTTTTATTTTATGTAATATCTTTTTTATTTCCCAATTCATTATTTGCAAATTTTAATTTCCTATCAAGAAGCCAAACATGGCTTCCGCTATTTACGTTTATTATTGCCTGCCTGTTCGGACTTTTAGATGATATATTAGTGGTGTCTTCATTAGGAAAATATATCGGTGGAGGGCTATCATTTAAAAAACGTTTTTTAGTAGTAGCCTTAATTGGACTGATTGGCGGCATTTGGTTTTACCAAAAATTAGGTTGGGATATTATAAGTATTCCATTGATTGGGCATTTTTCAATTGGTATTTTATATGTTCCACTTTTTGTAGTTGTAATGATTGCCTCTTGGTCAGGAGGCATTATTGATGGATTAGATGGGTTATCAGGTGGAGCTTTTGCTTCAATTTTTGGAGCATTTACAATAATTGCTTTTTCGCAAGGAAAGGTTGATTTGGCTACTTTTTGCGCAGTAATTACTGGCACTTTATTTGCCTTTTTATGGTTTAATATCCCACCTGCTAGATTTTATATGACAGAGGTAGGTATTCTGGGCCTTACTACCACAATGGCAGTGGTGGCATTTTTAACCGATTCGGTTTTTGTTTTGCCAATTATTGCCGGGCTTTTAGTTGTGGAAGTTGCTTCTGTTATTACCCAGCTTTTATCAAAAAAATTCAGAAAGAAAAAGATTTTTCTTTCAACGCCAATTCATCATCATTTTGAAGCAATTGGCTGGCCTACATATAAGGTTGTAATGAGGTTTTGGGTTGTAGGAATAGTTTTGGCAATTGTGGGTGTGGTGGTAAAATTAATTGGTTAGTTGTGTACTTTTCAATCATACTAACCCAAAATCACAAGGAGCGGTCGGGAGGAAAGCCATTTCCTACCGTGTAGGAAATTATTCAAAACCGAGGGTTTTGAAGGAGCGAGGAACGAGTAACGGTTTTGTGGTTGTGGGAATAGTTCTGGCAATTGTGGGTGTGGTGGTAAAATTATTAGGATAAGATTTACTTCTACAGATCGTTATTATATGTTATTATTTGATTTAAGCTATGATTACCCTAAATAAGAAAAAAATATTTTACTCATTTGTGCTAATTACTATTTTACTGGTTGTTTTTGTTATAGGTTTTGTATTAGGAAAAAACCAAGCTGTATGTAAGGTTTGTAAGCCAGAGAGCGTGGATTTTTCTCTTTTTTGGGATGCGTACAATAAACTGCGCCAAAACTTTATTAGTCCCGAAAAAATTGATAATCAAAAAATACTATATGGAGCTATTGCTGGAATGACAAAAAGTTTGGGAGACCCTTATACAGATTTTTTTAATCCCGATCAGGCAAAAATGTTTAATCAGGATCTTCTAGGATCATTTGAAGGTATTGGTGTTGAAGTTGGAACGAAAAAAGAGCAACTTACAGTAATTGCTCCATTGAAAGGTACTCCAGGAGATAAAGCGGGATTAAAGGCGGGGGATTTAATTATTAAGATAAATAGTAAAAATACTTCTGATATGTCTGAACAAGAAGCTGTTAATAATATAAGGGGTAAAAAGGGAACAGAGGTTATATTGACTATTTTTCGCGATGGATGGAATCAAACAAAAGAAATTAAAATAATAAGAGATACAATAAAAGTAAACTCAATAGATTGGGAATTAAAAGATGGAGATATCGCATATATAAGTATTCATCAATTCGACCAATCTTTATCAGCCGACTTTAAAAAAATATCTTTTCAAATATTAGACAGTCCTGCTAAAAAGATAATATTGGATTTAAGAAATAATCCGGGAGGCTATCTTGAAGTTTCTCAGGATATTGCAAGTTGGTTTTTAAAATCAGGTCAAGTTGTAACAATTGAAGATTTTGGAAAAAACAAAAATTCCCAGCAATATAAAGCTCAAGGTAATAATATTTTTGTAGATTACCCAATGGTTATCCTAATAAATAAGGGGTCAGCTTCCGCTGCCGAAATATTAGCAGGTGCTTTGAGAGATAATAGAAATATTCAATTAGTAGGAGAAAAATCATTTGGCAAGGGTTCTGTTCAAAAATTGGTTGAATTAAATGACGGAGAGTCTTTTATTAAAATAACCATTGCAAAATGGTTAACACCTAAAGGAAGTTCAATATCAGAGGTTGGGTTAAGTCCCGATGTTAAAATAGATATAACTGATAATGATTTAAAGGTAGAAAAAGACTCACAACTAGATAAGGCTATTGAAATTATTAAAAAGTTAAAGTAGAATATACTTTAGATATTAGGTGCTAGATTTTAGGTGTTAGGTATGTATAGTTACTTTCTAATATTTAATATCTAATACCTAACACCCAATTTATGAAGATAATTCTTCTACAAGATGTTGAGAATATAGGCAAGAAATATGAAATAAAAGAAGTAAAGGCAGGTTATGCTAGAAATTTTTTAATACCTAGAGAATTTGCTAAATTAGCTACAAAAGATAATCTAAAATGGCTAAAGGGTCAAAAAGAAATCATAGAAAAAGAAGCTGAGGAAGATCTTAAAAAGTCCCAAGAAATAGCTTCTTTAATTGATGGAGCTGAAGTAAATATTCAAGTAAAAGTAGGACCCGAAGGACAGCTTTTTGAATCTATTAACAATATAAAGATATCTGAAAAACTTAAAGAAATGGGCTTTGATGTTAAAAAATCGCAGATTAACCTAAAAGAGGTAATTAAGAGCACAGGAGAATTCCCTGTAAAAATTGCTTTAGATCATAATCTAGAAGCAGAGGTAAATGTAATTATTACTAAAGAAGAAGTATAAATTAATAAAGAGCAAGCAAAAATATGCTTTGCATATTTTTGCCTAAACTTCTAATGGGGTGAAATATATTTTTGTAGCGGGCGGAGTAATGTCTGGAATTGGTAAGGGAGTGGCTACAGCATCTATAGGGAGGATACTAAAAAGTAAAGGATTTAGAGTCACCGCAATTAAAATTGATCCTTATATAAATGTTGACGCAGGTACTATGAATCCAGTTGAGCACGGTGAGGTTTTTGTAACCGAAGATGGCACAGAATGTGACCAAGATATCGGAAACTACGAAAGATTTTTGGATGAAAATATTTATACAGATAACTATATGACGACTGGCCGAGTTTACCAGTCAGTAATAAATAAAGAAAGAAATTTAGAATATAATGGTAAGTGTGTTGAGGTGGTTCCTGATATTCCAAATGAAGTAATTGCAACAATCAAAAGAGCTGGTAAAAAAGTAAAAGCGGACTTTGTTTTAATTGAAATAGGGGGAACAGTGGGGGAATATCAAAATTTATTGTTTTTAGAAGCGGCAAGAATGCTGAAAATTGTACATCCTCGTGATGTTCTTTTTATTTTAGTGAGTTATATGCCTGTTCCAGAAATGATAGGCGAAATGAAAACAAAACCAACTCAATATGCAGTAAGAACTTTAAACTCTGCTGGCATACAACCAGACATTATTTTAGCTAGGTCTATTATGTCGTTAGATGAGCAAAGAAAAAAGAAACTTTCAAACTTTTGTAATGTTCAAGCAGACGATATTATTTCGGCTCCAGATGTTGCCTCAATTTATGAAGTGCCAATTAATTTTGAAAAGGAAGATTTAGGGAACAGAATTTTAAAAAAGTTTAATTTAAAAAGCCGTCAAAGCAATCTTAAGGATTGGGATAATCTGGTTAAGGTAATAAAAAATTCTCCAGAGCCTATTGAAATTGGAATTGTAGGAAAGTATTTTGAAAGTGGAAAGTTTACTTTGACCGATTCTTATATTTCTGTAATTGAAGCAGTAAAACATGCTTGTTTTGCACAGCATAGAAAACCAAGAATAACATGGGTGTCAGCTGAAGATTTTGAAAAGAATCCTAAATTATTAAAAAATTTAAATAAATTTCACGGGATAATTGTTCCCGGAGGTTTTGGCAATAGGGGAGTAGAAGGTAAAATAAAAACGATTGAATATTGTAGGAAAAATAATATCCCATTTTTGGGATTATGTTTAGGGATGCAGTTAGCGGTAATAGAATTTTCTAGAAATGTTTGTGGCTTAAAAGATGCTACCTCTCGCGAATTTAAGCAAAAATCAAATAATATAGTAATAGATGTAATGTCAGACCAAAAAGAGTTGATAAAAGAAAAAAAATACGGCGGAACGATGAGATTGGGGGCTTATGAATGTGAAATTAAGGAAAATACTATAAGCCAAAAATCATATGGGCTAAAAAATATATCCGAAAGGCATAGGCACAGGTACGAATTAAATAATAAATACAGGCAAATTCTTCAGGATAATGGAATGATAATGGCAGGGTTAAATAATAGCAAAGATTTAGTGGAAATAATTGAACTAAAAGACCATCCATTTTTTGTTGCAACCCAATTTCATCCAGAATTTAAGTCCCGCCCATTAAAGCCTCACCCATTATTTTTAGAGTTCATAAGGACAGCGACAAAAAAATAAAACAGCCTACTTTTATTGGCTGTTTTATAATTATAACTTTTTAATAATGCTATTTAACGGGGTCTACATTTACAACTTTTGCTCGTCTTTGTGAACCGTCGAATAGCTTCTTTAATTTAGTGGTAAAACGAACAACGCCATTTGCCTTTGCATATAGCGTGTCGTCTGACCCTATTTTTACGTTTTTACCAGGAAGATATTTTGTGCCACGCTGTCTTATGATAATATTGCCAATTTTTGCAGTTTGGCCAGCATAAATCTTAACACCTAATCTTTGTGCGGCAGAATCTCTTCCTAATCTAGATGAGCCCGATGATTTACTTGTTGACATTATTGTGTGAGAATCTAGAATCTAGAAAGTAGAATCTAGAATACGAAACGATCACATTCTATTTTCTAATTTATATTTACTATTTTCTAATAAAATTATGTTATCAAAAATATTACAATTTGTCAAAGATTCACTTGGTTGGTCCAAAGCCCATATTGATATCATTATATTGGTTGTAATAATCATGCTTTTTATATTGTTTTCTTTTGCATCAGGATATATAATAGCAAAGTATCAAGATAGACCGCCAATACAAATAGAAAATAGAAATTAGAAAAATAGAAATATAGAATACGAAAACTTTTGATTCTACTTTCTATATTTCTAATTTCTAGATTCTCGTTTTATGAATATACCACAACATATAGTACTATTCCCCGATGGTAACCGCCGTTGGGCCAAACAAAAGGGAATCACTTCTTTTGATGGTCATCAACAAGGGTATAAAAATATTGTTGATTTTGCTCAATGGTGTAAAATAAAAGGAGTAAAAGTCCTTACGGCTTTTGGTTTTTCAACAGAGAATTGGAACCGATCACCAGAAGAAGTGGAGTATTTAATGCGCCTGATTGATAAAGGTTTATCTGAATCACTGCCAAGATTTCAAGCGGAAAACATAAAAGTAAAAATCATTGGTCAAAAAGAACGCCTTCCTGAATTTGTGCAAAAAACTGTATATAATATTGAAGAGGAAACAAAAAATAATACTAACTTACATTTAAATTTAGCGGTAAGTTATGGAGGCAAATGGGATATTTTGCAAGCAGTAAAAAAAATAGTTGAAGATAAAGTTTTACCAGAAAAAGTAGATGAAGCCTTATTTGAAAGTTATTTATCAACCGCTGGTTTGCCAAATCCAGACCTTGTTATAAGGGCTGGAGGCGAAATGCGACTTTCTAACTTTGTGTTATGGCAGGCAGCTTATTCTGAATTATACTTTTCACCAAAACTTTGGCCGGACTTTACTGAACAAGACTTAGACTTAGCCCTAGCCGAATTTGACGCAAGAACTCGCAGATTTGGCAAATAATTTAATTGTGTAAATCACAAATTAAATATATGATAGCATTAGCTCTTACCACAAAAGGAGAAGCTAATGTCTAAGAAAAGATGGGTGTTTTTTATATTGATTCTTATTTTTGCAATTCTTTTAACTTTTAAGCTTACCCCTTATATTAATTACTGGAACGATTATGTATATTTGATGAATGTTGAACAAGATTTAAGTAAAGATTTGGAACAATATAAAGAAGATTCTGATTACATAGAAGACAAAAGAATATACATAGGAATTTGTTTTCCAGACAGAATGGTAAATACTAATCAAGAAGCAATGAAAATAGCAGCAGATAGCCTGATTATTCTAAAAGATGAAAAATCATTTAAATATCTAGGAATAGAAAAAAGATTTTGGTATCATGTATATGTTTTCCATCCTATTATAAAGAAACAATTAGCATTTAAATAATATTTTCCTTTTCAAAAACCGACATAATTTTTATGTCGGTTTTTTTTATCTTATTGATAAGGAGAGTGGGGTAGTCGATGGTTTTTATATTTTTTTTGTTAGGGATTGGGCCATTTGAATCCATTTTTGTTTTCTAGGATTATGCTTGTATTTCGCCGTTGATTTATGAATTTCTATTAAACTATGTAAATCATTTTTTTTCCACTTTTTAATATCTTTACCTTTATTGCGATATATAATCTCAACCGCTCTTTGCCACATATTAAAATCTTTATTCTTTTTTTCTACAAGACGGTGCTTTTTAAAAAAGGGGACTATGGTATCAGTTATTTCATTAACTTTTTGAATAGAAAACCGTGATTGGTTGTTTGTTGTAGAAATAGCGCCACAATCAAAAGTTTTTTTGATTCTTTCCAGTACTTTCATATTCTCTTTTGGCGCGGTAATTACAAACTGGACTTTCCAGCGGTAGTAAGTAGGAGAGTTAGTCCTTTCGTAGCGCGTATCTTTACGAAATTGCAGATCAAAGCAGCCATTACTATTTACTACATCAACAATATTAAAATTACTTTTTTTAGTCATATATTATGTCAATTATATTTCAGTATACCAGATATTAGATTGTGCGACAATATAAAATAAGTTAATATATATTTATAAGTCTTTGTAGTCCCTTAACAATGAGGTGAAAAATGGAAAACCAAAAAATGGAAGAAGTTCTACAATTATTGGTAGAGCAGAAATTTGGTATTAATAAAAAACAAAAAAAGTTTCTAGATACAATCAAGGGAAAGAGAGTTATTATCCATGCCAATAAAAAAGGAAGCGAAAGTAAGGAATTTCAAGAGTTAACGAATCTCTTGTTTAAGATGCATGAAAATGGATTCATATCAAAATTGGAAATAATCCAAGAATAATTTTTACAAAAGTCCTAGGCTCTTCGTCAAGGACTTTTTTATTACTGTTGTCACAATAATTGTCGCACAATAAAAACGGGGGACATTGGCAGGTGAGGGGAGTGAGAGGTGACAAAACATATTTTTATTGTGCGACAAATGGAATTAAATTAAAAAGAGGGAAGTGAGTTCTCTTTTTAATTGCTTGCCCTAAACCGTGTTGAAGGGTTATTTTTTGTCTGGGTCACTGTGATATTGGTGGTGGATGTCACGGAGGCGTTTATTGGTGACGTGGGTGTAAATTTGAGTGGTGGCAATGTTGCTGTGGCCTAAAAATTCTTGGATGCTACGCAAATCAACTCCCTGGTTTAATAAATCAGTGGCGTAAGAATGGCGCAAGGTGTGCGGGGTAGTAAAAACCGGAGTTCCGGACAGTAAAGCATATTTTTTAACCATTCTTTCAATCGAGCGCGGCGTGAGTCTTGAATCAGTATCGCCCTTAGTATCGCGAAAGTTTATAAATAATGCTTTGGTGTTGGCATTTTTAATATCATTTCTTATTTCCAGATACCTTTTAATATATCCCAAGGCGCGTTCTGAAAAGTAAACCACTCGTGGTTTACCGCCTTTGCCAATAACTCCAAGCTCCATATCTTTTTTGTCTTTCAAGTTATTAAACTGTTCAAGGTTTAAAGAAACCAATTCGGCAATACGTAGGCCGGTTGAGAAAAAGGACTCCAAAATAGCTCGGTCGCGGATGGAAATAGCGTCTTTGGGCTCAACTGAGGCTAAAAGCTTACCTATCTGCTCTAAGCTAAGGAATTTTACCGTTTTTTGGGCTTTATCGGCTCTAGGAAGCGTTATTTTACCTGGGGGTAGAGAAAGTATATCTTTAGCTACAAAGTACGCTAAAAAGGCCCTTAAAGCGATTAAATAGTAGTTTTGGGTGCCTTTTCCTAGTAATTTGCCGGTAGCTGGGCTAGGGGTGCGGGAGAGGAATAAGCGATAGCTCCAAATGTGTTCTGAAGTCAATTGATGGGGGAGTAAAGAGCTATTTTTGGTCTGATCCAGCCAATGAAAAAACTTTTCTAAATATTTTTTATAATTCTCCTGTGTATTATTGCGTAAACCTTTTTCAATCTCGCAATAATCTAAGAAATCTAATAAATGTTCTTTTATTGGTTTTGATGATTTTTTCATAATTTTGAGTTCCGCCAAGATTCTTACGACGTTTTAATATGTTGTAAAATCTTGGCTAGGTAAACCGTCGCGTACTTTAGGTATAAGGCACACGACGGTTTACCTACATTTTGCGACATTGTATATATTAATAATATAGGACCCAAAAGGCCTTGTCAATATATCCTCTACTTCACTTTTGTTCCAAAAAATTTAGAAAACTTTTCTGCAAAGAAATTTTTTATTTTTTCCCACAAATTTTGTGCGACATTATCTTTTTGGGTGGTAATCTCTTGCGCGGCCTCCTCTCCCCTCTTCGCGGCCTCCGATTTGATACGAGGATATATATTTGCCTTAAACCAATTACCCGCTCCTGCTGTATAAGGGCTTATTTTTTCACTAGCCTGATTATAAATAATTTGAGCAATTGGTCTAAAAGACGAACTTTGACTTAAAAATACCACTGCTAATAAAACAGCTATAATTACGATATTTTTTATTAACCCCCTTTCGTGTTCCATAATTTAATTGTCGCACAATAGAATGTATTATTATATTTAATTATATCAATAAAAAAAGTAATAGAAAAGCCCTGGAATATTTCCATTCCAAGGCATATTTTTTATGGTGCATCATTCATCTTCATGCCAAAGTGATTGATACTTCATAAGATAGCCATCTTCTCCAGTATCTTCGTAAAAACCCTTGAGGATTTTCCCCACTGCTAGAAATCCTTGCTTTGCGAAGAATAGCTGAGCTGGCAGGTTGGTTTCCCGAATCTCCAGGGTGATGTTCGTGCGGCGATGGCTAGACAGCTTACTGATAAGTTTATCCACCATCTGGGCGCCGACGCCACTGCGACGGTAACTCGGATGGACGGCGAAGTTGAGGATGTGCAGCTTTGACTTGTGCAATTCGTAGATCATGAAGCCTACGACCTTTAAGTTGCTTAGTTCAGCAACCATGCCAATGCAGTTGCGTTGGCGGAGGCAGCAAAGGAAGTCATCTTCTGTCCATGCGCGCTTGAAGCTCTGTTTTTCAATCTGAAAGACTTCCGGATGATTTCGCCTGATCATCCAGTAGATGTGAACGCTTAATAACTCTTTTTTTGTCGCATCATTGTATTCATGACAGTCTCCTTTTTGTGGTGTATCTTTTCCCCTGCAACAAGCAAAACGAAGATTTACCACTATTATGTGCTATTTAAATCTTATAATATAAAAACAAAACATTCAACTAAAGCGCTTCTATGTGTCGCACAATAAGATTTTTATGAAAGCATACCAATTGCGTCTTGGATGCGTTGCAAAGTTTCCTCTTTGCCTAAAATTTCTGCAATTTCAAACGGTCCAGCCGATGATTGTTTGCCTGACAAGGCGACTCTTAATGGCCACAGCATAAATCCCCTATTTTTTAGTGGGTAGTTCTTTTTTAAGTTGAATAATTCGGCCTCTTGCATTAAAACTTTTTCTAAATTTTCCTTGTTCCAGCCCGCATCGCTACGCGAAGCGTTGTGGGCTGACGAAGTGATGCGGACGGGCCATTTTTTTAATAAAGCTTTTTCTACTGCCTCCAATGCTTCTTTTACATCATTGTCCCCCATTTTCTGCCATCGTAACATTTCCTTATTATAAGTTAAGTTATCTATAAAAAAGTAGTCGCACAATAAAAATATATCCGATATTTTTTTCATTCTTGGCTTATGCAGTTCAATAATCTTTTCAAGTTCTTTTTTAGAAAACCCAGTTGTATCAAAATCTTTAAGATATGGCAAACAAAGTTTAGTTAACGCGCTAATAGGCTTTTCTTTTATATAGTGGTTATTTATAAAGTCTAACCGTTGCATATTAAAAACAGCTCCAGATCGTTGTACTTTTTCTATAGAAAATTCTTTAACTAATTGGCTTAACGAAAAAATTTCTTTTTCGGTGCCGGGATTCCAGCCTAACAAAACCATAAAATTAATTAAGGCCTCAGGCAAGTAGCCTTGTTTATGGTAATCACTTAAAGCCACATCACCTTGACGCTTAGACATTTTACTTTTATCTGAATTTAAGAATAAAGGAATGTGCGCATATATGGGGTGGTAAAAACCTAGCGCCTCCTGTAATAAAATTTGCCTTGGTGTATTTGATAAGTGCTCTTCTCCGCGAATCACATGGCTTATTTTCATTAAGTAGTCATCAACTACAACTGCAAAATGGAACAACGGAGTGTTCATATTTTTTGCAATAACAATATCCCCCAAAAGGCTTGTATCAAATTCTACGCTGTCGCGTACTAGATCTTTAAATTTCACTTTTTTACTTACGACCTTAAATCTAATTACAGAATTTTTTCCTTCAGCCAAATTTTTTTCAATTATTTCCTTTGAAATATTATTGCATTTGCCATCATATTTTGGAGCCACTCCCCTAGCCATTTGTTCTTGGCGTTTTGCTTCTAATTCTTCTGGCAAGCAAAAACAGTAATAAGCTTTATTTTCTAAAAATAATTTTTTTAAATATTTTTTATAAATATCTATTCTTTGAGATTGTTTATATGGGCCGAATTTACCATCAATGTCCGGGCCTTCATTCCACTCAATCCCCAACCAATTTAATTCTTCAATGATTTCCTGAACCCATTTTAATTCAGATCTTTGCGTATCAGTGTCTTCAATTCGTAATATAAAACTGCCATTGTTTTGATTGGCAAATAAATAGTTAAATAGCGCAGTTCTTGCGCCACCAATATGCAATGGTCCAGTTGGTGAAGGCGCAAAACGCACCCTTATATTTTTAGTTAATATTTTCTTAATCATAAAATACTTTCTAATATTTCTCTGGCAATTGCTTTACCAGCTAAAGGTTTCGCGAAGTTTAACGCGGCCACTTTCATTTCTTCTATTTTTTCAGGTTGTAAAAATAAATAATCTATTTTTCCCAAGAAAAAGTTGGGAGTTAAGTTTTCTTGTTCAATTACTATTGCGGCTCCAGTATTTGCATATTGATAAGCATTTTTTGACTGATGGTTAGAAGCAGACGATGGTAATGGAATTAATATACTAGGTTTGCCCAAAGATGCTATTTCAAAAATACTTCCTGATCCAGATCTTGAAATAATAAGATTTGCGACTTTATATATATGTTTTAATTCTACTTCATTTAAATATTCATATAAATGATAGTACTTAATTAAATCTTTATCCATAATAACTTGTGATTCCGCCCTTACATTTTTATAATTTTTTATTCCACATACATGAACTATTTCATACTTTTTCAAAAGTTCATTTAAAATCTCTAATATAAAATCGTTTATTTTTTGAGCCCCCTGAGATCCTCCTAAAAATAAAATAGTCGGTTTTTTTAAAGTTAAATTAAATATTTCTTTTGCTGTTTCATTGTTCCCTTCTGATAGCTCTTTTTTAATTGGATTGCCAACTAAAATTGTTTTATCTAAGTCAAAGTATTCAGTTTTGGGAAAAGAAATAAATATTTTTTTTGCCCATTTAGAAACTATTCTATTTGATAATCCTGGGACCGAATCTGATTCATGCAAAAATACTTTTATAAATAATATCCTGGCGCATAATGCCACAACAGCTGACCCCGATCCGCCCTTACTAAAAACTAGTTTAGGTCTTATAAATAATAATAAGAAAAAACTCTGTATAAATCCAATCGGTATTTTAAATAAAATATCAGTAATATTTTCAAATGAAAAATATCTTCGTAATTTACCAGAAATTATTGCATAGGGTTTAATATTTTCCTGTGATAATAATAAAAAGCTTAATTCATTCTTCGGCCCCAAATAATAAAACACCATATCGTCTTTGTTGTATAGTCTTCTTATTTCACGTCCAATAGATATTATTGGCATTAAGTGGCCCCCTGTTCCTCCACCAGTAAATAATATTTTAATTTTTTTCATATGTTTAGCTGTTTTTTGATACATTTAATATTATCCCAACCCCAATCATCTCAGCAATAATATGAGACCCGCCATAGCTGAAAAATGGTAATGGTATTCCACTTAGAGGTAACAACCCGACAGTTGAGGCGATGTTAAAAAATGCTTGAAACACTATCCATGTGGTAATTCCTATAACGGCTAATTTTGAAAATTTATCACTAGCTGAATTTGCAATTTTAATTCCAAACCACAAAAAAAGTAAAAAAAGTGAAATTAAAAATAAGCATCCAATAATTCCAGTTTCTTCGCCAATTATAGCAAAAATTGAATCCGACATTGCCTGTGGCAAAAATCCAAACTTTTGCGTTGACATACCAATCCCTTTTCCAAAAAATCCTCCAGAACCAATAGAAATTAAAGATTGCTTAAGTTGAAGTCCAATTCCAAGCGGATCTTTTTCTGGATGCAAAAAAGTTAATAATCGTTGCGTTCTATATGGCTCAATTTTAATTAGCAATAAAATACCAAATATACCAGATATAATTAATAAAATTGAGTGCCAAATTGAAGTGCCTGACACAAAGTATATTGTAGTCAAGGCAACACCGACAATTATTAAAGTACTTACGTCTTTTTGAAAATAAAAAATTATAGCTATTAAAGCTAACAATATTAAAAAAGGCAAAAAAACCTTTACAAAGTCATAATAACCTTTTTTCGCTGTCATAATCCACCCCCTTCTTGATGTTTCCGAAAATTTATTTGAAATCCATGCAGAAAGATACACAACAGAAGTAAATTTTAAAAATTCTGATGGCTGTAAAGTGCTTCCTCCAATGTTTATCCAGCGTTTTGCCCCCCAAAATTTTACTCCCAAAAAAGGTAAAAAAACAACAATTAAAAGTAATAAATTGACTATCAAAATGGGTAAGGATATTTTTTTTAAAATATGCAATGGAATCTTAAAAAAAGTAAAACATGCCACTAGGCCAATAGATAAAGCAAAAAGCTGGTGAAATAAATAATAATTTGTATTTCCAAAAAATTGCAGTGATGCGGGCGCTGAAAGCGTAGCTAAAAATAATATTCCAAAAAATACTAGCAGTAATACAGTTATTAAAAAATAATAATTTATCGCTCGCTTCATGGCTTCGCTTTCCTACGAATTACGAATTCAGTTGAATTACTAGTACGGTATTCGTAATTCGTAAGATTATTAAATTATTTAGCAAAATTTTTTACGGCTCTATTAAACTGCCCTCCTTTTTCTTCAAAATTTTTCCATAAAGAATAACTTGGGCTCGCGCAAGATAATAAACAAATGCTTCCCTTTCTTGTATTTTTATAGGCAAATTTAACAGCTTTTTCCATTTTATTAGTTTTGAAAATATTAAGGCTTTTATGTGATTTGAGTATTTTGTTTCCACTGTTTGGAAAAAGAACTATATTCCTTATTTTATATTTTTTAATAACTTTTTCCAATTGTGAAAAATTATATCCTCTATCCTGACCCCCTAAAAAAATGGTATCAATATTTTTTAATGATTTTATGGCCATTATGGTTGATTCTGGAGTTGTTGAAATAGCATCGTCATAAAATTTAATTCCCTTAAATTCACCAATAAATTCTAATCTATGCGGTAAGCCTTTAAAATTTTTAATCGCCTTTTTAATAATATTGTCTTTTATGTTTAATATTTTAGCAACTGAAACTGCCGCATTAATATTACTTTTATTGTGCTCGCCGATTAAAGAAGTTTCATAACTTTTATTAGAAAATGGTATGGCTTTCCCTTTATAATTTTTAAACCACTTTACAGTTTTGTTATTATATACGAAAAAATCATTTTTACTTTGAAAGCTTACTATATTTTTTTTGGCATTATAATAGTTTTTCAAATCACCATGAAAATCCATATGCTCTTCAAATAAATTAGTTACTACGGCAATGTTTGGTGAAAATTTAATGTCATCTAATTGAAAACTTGAAAGTTCTAACACAAAACTTCGATCCTTAGGGATTGGACGCAAAAGGGCCTCAAGCATTGGCTTACCAATATTACCCAAAATTTCAACATTTTTATCGGCAGTTTTTAATATCTCATAAATTAAAGAAGATGTTGTGCTTTTGCCCTTACTGCCAGTAACTCCAATGATTAAGTTTTTATTTAAAACTTTTGAGAAAAAAATATTTGTGGCGGTTGTATGCGGAATTTTTATCAGTTCCTTTTTAATGCCAGGAGTTTTTATGGCAATATCAAAATCTTCTTGATTTCTTAAATAATCTTTACCATTTTTTGCATCAGCGATTTCTATTTTTATTTTCGAGTAATATTTTTTAAGGTATTTTTCTGTTACTTTTCCTTCTTTGCCATAGCCCAATATTAAAGCGCTTTCTACTCCTAATAATTTAAATTGCTCTGGTATATTATTTTCTTTATTAGTCTGAAATACTTCTTTGTAGTACTTTACTCCGTCCGCGCTGAGCGAACGAAGTGAGTCGAAGTGTCGCACAATAAAGTCATTTTTAAAGTTCTTTTTCGCTATATATAAAGCAGTTTGCGCTTCTTTAAAAGTTCCAACGCAGTCAAAGGGCTTCATTAATCCAAATCCTAAAATGTCTTTAAATAGGGGCAGTAATTCTTTTTCTTTATATAAATTTTTGCTAAAAATACTTATTAAATCTTTTTTATTTAAGTATGCAGATAATAAAGTAAAAACAAAAACACACTTTGCGCATTTACCACACCAGCCCGTAAAGTTACGCTTAGCGTTGCTGGTAGGCCATAATCCCTCATTAAATCTAAAGTTTGAATTACAACTTGAAAAAGTAGAAAAATACTTTTTGAATTTAGAAAACATTTTTACAATCCGTATTTCATAAAAACTCCTAAGTAAAGAAAAATATAAAATATCCGGGCTAATAAATTCTTTAATATAATTTTGAAAGAGTTTTTCAAATTCAAAGGACTTTGACCATTGGTGGTTTACATTAAGCCCCTTGTAATTTATATTTCCAAAACTACTGCTATGCTCATTGCTTACAATAAAGTAAGAATATTTATATAGTACGCACGTAAAAATACCTAAAAATGCATAGATTGCTGAAATTGGTATGTGGCCGTCGTATTGGTGTTTTTGATGCACTTTTGAATCTAAAAAACGCTGTATTTTTAGACTTTTTATACTCGCAATATTAATGATTTCATCAATTAATCTTGATTCCTTATTGGTTTGTACAGAAAACCCCTCAATATCAAATCCACCTTGTTTTAGTAGTTCCAGTGAAACAATTGAGTCTTTTCCTCCCCCCACCCCAACTAAGTGTCGGTCGTTTTGATATAAATTATAAGATGTTGTTTTTAAATTTTTTATAAAGGAAAACTTCGGTAAAATATTTGGATTTAATTTATTTTTGTAAAAAAATTCACCTAAACCCTTTTTATATACTATATTCCAAAAATCAGCTTCTTTTTTTGACAAATTATATGGTAGTCTGAATTTTGTCGCACAATAAAACTTGTAATAACTAATGCCCAGCATAATATGCAAACTCTCAAGCAATTTATCAATAACTTCTTTTTGAATAGAATCTATATTTGGTATTTTAGGCAAAAGTATAGTTTCGGTAAAAAAAATAGGCTTTTTATCGTTAAACTTTGTTTTGTAATTAAAAAGAAGCCTTTTTTTATTAGGTTCAAATTTGTACGAAGTAAATTCAAAAATAGTGGCTTTTGATTCCATATTGTTTAACTATTATACCCCATAACTACTAAAATTAAAAGAGTTGATTTTGGTGTTAGAGTAAGCAAAAATAGCTAAATTTACCAATGAAAAAGCCCCGCAATAAATCACAAAAAGTTTCATCGTGGTATTACTCCTTTCAAAGAGTAAAAGGTTCGGCTTGCCATAGTCGTGCTCCATTGGGAGAAAGCAATGAATGTTAACCACTTATTGCTAATAGACAAACAAAAAGAGGTTTAAAAACCTCTTTTTGCGCTTGAATATCTCTTATTTTACAAAAACATTTGCTTTTAATTAGTGACAGGAAATTTAATTAATTAATATTGATGATGTGCTTAGTTGATTAAGAATATTTTTTGTAAGTGGACCAACATTGCCAGTTTGGCTAAGACCATAAGATTGTTGTAATATTTTTACTGCCGCCACAGTTATAGGGCCATATTTTCCAGTGGCAGTCACTTTAAAAAATCCTTTCTTAGCAAGTATTTTTTGTAATGCGACAACATCGCTTCCACTATCTCTATAACCAAGGTATCGCGTGAATGATCCTTTGGATGTGTAAGGCACAAGAACGCTTGAGCCGACAAAACTTACATCGTCTCCATACACAAAGTTACCATAAATATTTTGGCCCGCCATTCTGTAGTGGTATGTGTTATTATCCTTGAGGCCGGCTATATTTTGCTCAACCGATCCAGAATTTTCTTGTTTACGGTGAAGTGTTTCATTTCCATAAGATAATGTAGTTCCCCATTGAAACCACACATAGCTAATATTAGAAATAGCAGTATTTGCATAACCATTTAGGGTTGCTTGATTATTAAAAATATTGGTAGGCTGGTCAGTTTTAACTGTAAGGGTACTTCCATTTACTATCACTGAAGTAGTGCTCATTGTTGAGTACCCTCTGTCGCTTATAATTGTAAGCGTACAGCTATAGTAATAGTTGTATGAGTTACTACTATAACTGCTATCATTGAAATTTATTGTGGGAGGTGTGAAAGATGGTTGAGCAATCCCATAATCAGAAAGTTTTCCGTCACTGCATTTCCATGAAAAACTAATACCACCACCATAAGGGTCATACCCAGAGCCCTTAAGTACAACTGATTGCCCTAGTCTAGTGTATTGAGCAGGACCAGCGTCCGCTATTGGGGTCAAACTAGTTGAAGTACCGCTTATAAATATAACGTCTTGCCCATAATAAAAAATTCCAAATTCATCCTTTGCAATTGCTCTGAAGTGATATATAGTTTTATACTTTAATGTAGATACCATTTGACTAAATGAGCCAGCATAATTGAGTGTTTGCTCAACAGTCTTATTGCCATAAGAAGTGTCGGTGCCCCATTCAAACCACGCAGAAACTTTTTTGCCACTGTCAATATTATATGTTATTCCCTGAAATGTAGCGTAATTAGTGTAAACTCCGGTTACAGAATTAGTTTGCACATTAAAACCAGTGGTGGCCCAAATAAAAGTCGCAGAAGCTAGAAAAGCTATACTGAAAAAAGAAATAAAAAACTTCTTAACAAATGATTTATAAAAATACATTTTTATATATTAAATTTTAATTTTATAGCTTTAGTATAGCACTTTTTACTAAATAAAAAAGACCATAATAATGGTTCTTTTTTATTACCTCCATTCTCTAAAACCACGGGTGCGTCACCCGTGGATACAGAGAGTATTCCTAAATCTTCTCTCTTGGCGTAGAATGGAAAGCATATGGAAGTCCGAAGACAAGCTTAATGTTAGCCAAAAACTAAAACCTTGTCGCTTTCCTCAACCATCTTCAATAAATCTGCCATCGTGGAAACTGGACATACTTCAGTTTCTTTTTTACCACGAAATTCTAAACAAGTTCCGCAAGCATATAAAACTCCCTTCAATTCCTTGTACTCGGTAATCTTCTTTGAAATATCAAAATCCTTTGTGTCCGCTACAATATCAAGTTCAGACCCTTCACTCATTAAAAAGATTGTTACTCCGTGGTTAGCTTTAAGTGAAGTAATGCCGAAGCGAAATGTGTTCCAGATATGTTCTGGTTTATTGGATTGTAAAATAATACCAATCTTCATTTTTAATTATTTTCTAACCCACGCCCAAAATCTTTCGTGCAGATAATAAGCGAAGGTTAATATCAGACCAGCGACTATGGAAATTTCCCCCGACTCTTTAATTTTGCCAGTATATGCATAAACAACCGCACCGGTAATAATTATGGCCAGGATTCTCCAACTTATTGTTTTTATTATGGGGCGAATACTACGATTTTGAACCGCCGCCTTAATTGCGTTTGTTGCCATACCAAGATTGATCACCCTTAATGGAATTCATGGACGATCAGATTAAATATTTTTTCTTTTCCTCAAACTCATTTTTGTCTATTTCTCCTTTTGCATACCGTTCTTTGAGAATGTCTAAAGCCGTTTTGCTTGAAGTTTCGCCCCTAAATTGATTTATCAGCCATTTTACCAAAGCGATAACTGCAACGATAATCAAGACCCACCACAAAAGCATAAAGAACCAGCCGAAAAATCCGAATCCGTAACCAAAACTCATCATAGGGTTGTTTGTTTGATTAAATCCGAAGGGAGACGACCACCCTCCCCACATCATTTGCATCATCGGCATAAAACCTATTCC
>Ga0154929_103_pt1 | contig 43865 bp, 36 predicted proteins | sample RifCSPhighO2_01_FD_105897 | JGI IMG/M metagenome (GOLD analysis project Ga0154929, IMG submission 105897) | Candidatus Staskawiczbacteria bacterium RIFCSPHIGHO2_01_FULL_34_27
GACGAAATGTTCACAAAATTATTCCAGATACTGTCGAGCAAAGGATTGAATATATATCGCAAAATATTTAAGAGATCATCGCTTTCATCATCTGTCTTCCAACAGCTTCAATAACTGGAACACTGACAGAGTTTCCAAATTGCTTATATAAAGCAGAATCGGCTAGTTTTGGTATTTTATAATCGGTGGGAAATCCTTGAATACGAGCGCATTCTAGTGGAGTCAGTTTTCTAATACCTTTCTTGTCTTTAATAATGGGCACATTGTGTCCACCTGTTCCCATATTTGCCGTTAATGTTGGGCAAACACCACTTTTATTTTCTCGGACATACTGTCTACGCCATTGATAAACTTTTCCTTCTTCTTTTATAAATTTTTTTAATTTTTCAAACAATGGCTTGCCATCGTAGTAATATTTTTCGGGTACATTATTCTCTAGTAAGTCTGTTATTTTTACAGTTAATTTTACTGGACTAGGAAATTCAAATTTTTCAGAGTAGTCTTTGTTCCTAAAACCAACCATATAAACTCGCTCTCTGTTTTGTGGGATATTCCCATATTCCATACTGTTCAATACTTTTGTTTTCAAATGATAGCCAAGATTTTCCAGTGTTTCTTGAATTATTCTAAAAGTTTTACCTTCGTCATGGCTTTTCAAGTTTTTTACATTTTCAAGCAGAAAGCCTTCGGGCTTTCGAGCGTCAATAATCCTTGCAATATCAAAAAATAGATTTCCTCTACCTTTCTCATCGTTAAATCCTTGTCTATATCCTGCAATAGAAAAAGCCTGACAAGGGAAACCCCCTAAAAGAAAATCAAATTTTGGTAAATCATCAATTCCAATTTTTCTAATATCTTCAACAACCAATTTTGAGTCTCTAAAATTTAGATCATAAGTATCTTTACATTGAGGCTCAAAATCATTTGCAAAAACTGTTTTGAATCCGGCATTTTCAAATCCTAGCCGTATTCCACCGACACCAGCAAAAAGATCAATCGTTTTAAATCCATGCTTAGTCTTTTTTGAAACGATTTTTTTTGGCTTATCAGTGATATTGCTTATAACTTGAACAACAACACCACGCACCTCAACCTCTTTCCGATAAAAAGGAAGTAGATTTTGATTTCTTGGCTCAAGTCTGTATCGTGTTTTCTCTCGGTATAACTTTTTGAGTGTTGCTTCATTGTCATCAATAATAGCTACGACCGTCTGACCGTTCTCTGCTACCGATTGTTTCTTTATCACGACAATGTCTCCATCAAAAATTCCTTCGTCAATCATACTTTCTCCCACAACACGCAAAGCGTAGTATCCCTCTGATGTTTTAATACTCGGATTAACAATAGAGATTGTATCTTCGATATTTTCAATAGCTTCAATCGGATAACCCGCGGCAATTCTTCCGACAATTTTAATTTCTATAATAGATTTTATTTCTTTTCTTAAAGATAGGCCTCTGGCTGAATTTTCAGACCTTGAAAGATAGCCCTTTACTTTTAGGGAGTTAATGTGCTCATGAATAGTAGAGACTGCTTTGAGTTTTAGTTTCTTTCGTATTTCTTCAATGGTCGGAGATATTCCATTTTCAGAAATATAGGTATTTATGAAATCAAAAACCTGTTTTTGCTTTTTTGTGATGTTTGACATATTGCATTGAAAATCTATTTGCGCTACACTTTCATTATAACCGAACAGAAGCCGAAAGACAAAGCAAGGTTATCCACACAAGTTATAGAACATGGAAAAAATAATAGACAAAATTTCAACATATAATCTTTTTAACTACCTTTTACCCGGAGTGCTATTTGTAGTCTTGGCAAAGAGCTTTCTATTTATTGATTTAACACAGGGAGACATAGTTTTGGATGTTTTTATCTACTATTTCATCGGATTAGTGATAAGTCGTTTTGGCTCGCTTGTAATAGAGACACTGCTTAAGAAAATTAGGTTTTTGGAATTTGCTAAACATGAGAATTTTGTTAGTGCTTCAAAAAATGATCCAAAAATAGAAATACTTTCGCAGGAAAATAATATTTACCGAACCTTCGTTGCAATGTTCGTTTTACTTCTTCTTTCAAAACTATATTTTTATATCCGAATTGTTTATCCATTTCTGCAAAATTGGGATTTCTATATTTTAATCTCTCTACTTTTGGTGATGTTTCTATATTCGTACAGAAAACAGACGGCATACATTTTTAAAAGAATTAACTCAATAAAAATATGAGCACAATAAAATCTCTTTCCGTTGGAAACGGCGATATGTTCTATATCAAACACAACTCCGATAATTTTACTATCATAGACTGTCATATATGCGAGGAAGACCAAGAGCGAATAGTGAAAGAAATTAAACATGCACACCTTGGTAAAGGTATAACTCGATTCATTTCAACTCACCCAGATCAAGATCATCTTCAGGGCTTAAAATATCTTGACGATAACATAGATATACTCAACTTTTATTGTGTCAAAAATAATGTAATTAAAGAAGATGAAACAGAAGATTTTAAGCATTACTGCACACTTCGCGACCACAATAAAAAAGCTTTTCACATTGAAAAGGGGTCTACAAGAAAATGGATGAACCAAACTTGCGAAGAAAGGGGTTCGGCAGGTATACATGTTCTCTGGCCTATTACTACAGATGAGAATTTTAAGTCCGCTCTAATGGAAGCCGAGCAGAATGGTGGTAGTCCAAATAATATTTCGGCAGTAATAAGATACAGTATTGAAAACGGTGTTAGTGTAATGTGGATGGGAGATTTAGAAACTGACTTTTTGGAAAGTATAAAAGATAAAATAGTTTGGCTTGAAACTGATATTGTCTTTGCTTCACATCACGGTAGAGATAGTGGAAAAATCCCCGAAGTTGTATTGAGTAAGATAAAACCTAAAATAATTGTTATAGGTGAAGCACCTTCTGAACATCTTAATTACTACAACAATTACAATACAATTACGCAAAACTCGGCTGGTGACATAACTCTTGAATGTGCCGAGAAAAAAGTGCACATATTTGTATCTAGTTATGATTATTCAGTTGATTTTTTAAACAATGAATACGAAACAGGAGAGGATAATTATCTCGGTTCGCTTGATGTTTAGATAAGGGAGCAATCCCCGCCGTTTTATAATATTTCTTCAAAACGGCGGAGATTATAAATGGGGTTATGTGAATGGGGTTAGTCACCATTTATTCAGAATGGTAAATAATAGTAAAGAATGGTAAAGAAAGTTGCGCGTTATTTACAGCAAAAAATTAGTTAATAAAATAATTATATGACTTATCTTTCAATTCTTATCATTGGGGTTGTGGTAGCGGTTGCTTTTCTTTTTTGGGTTGCCAAACGAGAAGCTGAAAAACACGGGACGAGTACTGGCGAGGAGCTGGTGGGAATTTGTAAATCGGCAGTTGAGACGACTTTGCAAAAAGAAGCCCACAAGCAAAAAATACTTGCTTTATTGAGAGAACAAGCTAAACTTTCCAACTCTGAAATTCGCACGGCGCTTAAGGCGTCCAGTCGTTCTGTTGTCCGCTATTTGGACGAACTTGAGAAAGAGGGAAAAGTGGAGCAAGTTGGCAAAATTGGTCACGCAGTAACATATCGCTTAAAATAGTTAAATATAAAGTTTAAAAAGTACTCGCAACCTGATAAAAAGCAGGTTTTTTTATTGATTTTTACTGAAAATTTGATAAGATAAACCAAACTAAATGAAAAATCATAAAAAAAAGATTTGTTTTGTGGTGGCAATTGATATTACCTTAAAATTTTTATTGATTTCTGAACTAAAATTTTTTAAAGATAAAGGATATGAGGTTTTTGTAGTTTGTTCTCCGGGAAAATGGCTTGAGGACATTAAAAAAGAGGGAGTAGAAATCAAAGAAATTACCATTAAAAGAAAAACTTTTACCCCATTTTCAGATTTAATTTCCCTTTTTAAATTATTTTTTTATTTTAGAAAAGAAAAATTTGATATCGTGCTTACTTTTACTCCAAAGCCGGGATTATTAGGACAATTAGCGGCAAAAATGGCGGGGGTTCCCATTATTATAAACACTATTTTCGGTTTTTACTTTCATGAAAGTACGCTACATTTAAGGAAAAGATTTTTTATTTTTATTGAAAAAGTAGCGGCAAAATGTTCGGATGCGGTATTTTTTAGAAATAAAGAAGATTTTGAGACGGCAAAAAAAGAAAACATTATTGAAAATGGTAAGGCAGAATATATAGGAGATGGAATTGATATTGCAAAATTTAATATTGCAAGATTTTCAGAAAAATTCGTATCAGAAAAAAAGAAAACATTGGGAATTAATTTGGGGGTTCCCGTTATTGGAATTGTGGCAAGATTAGTCAAGGAAAAAGGATATATAGAGTTATTTGAGGCTTTTAAAAAAGTATTAGAGAAATTTCCCACAACAATACTTTTGGTGATAGGTCCAGCTGACCTGCAAAAAAAAGACAGTCTTAACACTGGTGTGATAAAAAACTTCGGCATAGAAAAAAATACCGTATTTTTAGGGGAAAGGACCGATGTTGATGAACTTTATTCGGTTATGGATATATTTGTATTGCCGTCGTATAGGGAAGGTTTTCCGCATAGCGTTATGGAGGCTTCTGCCACGACTTGCCCCGTCATTACCACGGACGTGCGCGGATGCCGCAATGCCATTGAGCCGAATATTACGGGCATATTGGTTCCGCTAAAAAATTCTGAAGAATTAGCCAAGGCTATTATCTATCTTTTATCAAATCCAGAAATTGCAAAAAAAATAGGTGAGGCCGGCAGGAAAAAAGCTGAAAAAGAGTTTGATAAAAACATACTTTTACAAAAAATGGAAGAAAAAATAAAAGAATTATCCGTCAGATGTTCGCCAGACGTCCAACGTCCGTCTCGTCTGAAGTAAAAAAACCATAATGATTTTTTGTTTAGCCAAAAAAGAAGATGCTTTGCAAATTGCCAACATCCATAAAAAAGAAATTAGCGAGGGTTTTTTAAGTTCGCTCCATGTTTATTTTTTAAAAAGTTTGTATGAGGCAATTATTGTATCTTCTACCAGCTTCTGCATAGTCGCCAAAGAAGGTGATACGGTTGTAGGGTTTATATCCGGCGTCACGGATATTAATAAATTTTACACATACTTTTTTAAAGCATATTTTTTTCAATCAATTATGTTACTTTTTAAAAAAATGTTTAGCATATCTTTTGCAAAAAAAGCATTTGAAACAATATTATATCCAGTAAAAGAAAGAGACCTTCCGCCAGCTGAGTTATTAACTATGGCAGTATCTACCCAATTTCAAAGGCAAGGGATTGCCGGTAAAATGTTTTTAGAATTTTTGACGCAGATGAAAAAAAGGAATGTGGCTGTATTTAAAGTATTAGTGGGGGATGAGCTGGCTGATGCTATACATTTTTATGAAAAAAACGGATTTGTGTCTTTAAAAGAAACTAGTATTCACAATAATAAAAAATCAAGAATATATATTTATAATTTACTTTGAATTACGAAATTCTTTTTTCAAAGTGAGTTTCGTAATTCAAAGTAAATTATAACTATGAATCCATTTGTTGTTTTTCTCATTTCATCTTTAGCGGGAGTTATTATTATTCCAGTGCTTTTAACTATTTCTAAAAAAACTAATTTTTTGGTCGATGTTCCTGAAGGCGACACTTTAAAAATTCACAAAAAAAATATTCCCCTACTTGGAGGATTAGCAATATTAGCCTCTTCATGTATTGGCGCGGTTATATTTTTTTGGCAACAACCGGGACTTGAAATTGTTGTAATTTTTATCGGTCTTTTGGTAATATTTTTTCTTGGTTTCTGGGATGACTTAAAATGGAAACATATTTCTACAATAAAACCGATGCTAAAATTTCCCCTTTTACTCACATGCGCATTTGTTCCGGCATTTATTCTGGCACTAGTTGAAATTCGCTTTAATTTTGTTCCAATTTATATTATTTCTTTATTACTAGGTTTCACCTATATTTTTATTTCTATCAATGCAGTAAATTATCAAGATGGAATGGATGGCTTGGTCGGGGGAGAAGTTTGTATTTCATTATTAGGTTTTACTTTTTTAAGCGCCATGTTGGGTAATAGTTTTGGTTTAGTTATTTCTTTTATATCACTGGGAGCAGTGTCGGCATTTTTAGTTTTTAATTTCCCACCGGCAAAAGTTTTTATGGGGGATTCTGGCGCTTATTCTTTGGGATTTATTCTCGCTGTTTTAGCGATGTTATTTTCTAAGCCATATAATACATATAGTATTTTGGGACCAGTTTTTATTATTGGTTTGCCTATTTTTGATGGAGTATACACTAATATAAGGAGATTATTGGCAGGGAAATCTATTTTTTTGGGCGATAGAAGCCACTTTTACGACAAGTTATTGCAAAAAGGATTTTCCACCAAAAAAACACTAGCCATTTGCTTTAGCTTACAATTGCTCTTAGTTTTTATAGGAGTATTAATATATAAATAAAAAATAAATATAAATTACTACATGGCGGGATGAGAAAGATTTTCTTCCGCGTATTTTGGGTAATTCCGAAGCTTCTGCGATTGAAATAAAATTCAACTGAACAATGTAGCTATATTTCATAACCGCAACCTACTAAGGATGCGATTTTTTATTGATTTAAGTTATAAATCTGATAGTATTTAATTAACAATCTATGGAAACCATTCCGCTTTCAAAACCGGATATTACCAACGCGGAGAAAAATGCGGTGTTGGAAGTTTTAAACAGTTCTAAATTGGCGCTTGGTCCAAAATTACAAACATTTGAAAAAATGGCTGCTGATTTTAGTAGTGTAAAATACGCGGTAGCGGTAAATTCTGGTACCAGTGGTTTGCATTTGATTGTCAGGGCTTTGGTAATTGGGAAAGGGGATGAAGTGATCACTACGCCATTTTCTTTTGTAGCTTCGGCCAATTGCATATTGTACGAAGGCGCCAAGCCAGTTTTCGTTGATATTGATAAAAATACGTTGAATATTGATGTTTTAAAAATTGAAGAAAAAATTACTAAAAAAACAAAAGCGATTTTAGCGGTTGATGTTTTTAGTCATCCTGCTGATTGGTCCGTTTTAGAAAGAATTGCTAAAAAACACAAGTTATTTTTAATTGAAGATTCGGCAGAAGCATTGGGGTCAGAATACAAGGGAAAAAAATGTGGAAGTTTTGGGGACGCTGGAGTATTTGCTTTTTATCCTAACAAGCAAATTACTACGGGAGAGGGTGGAATGATTCTAACTAACAATAAAAAAATTGCTGATGTATGTAAAAGTATGTCAAACCAAGGACGGAAAATTGAACAGGGAAAATGGTTAGAACATGTAAGATTAGGCTATAATTATCGGCTATCTGAAACGAACTGTGCTATGGGAATTGCGCAATTAAAAAGGATAAAAAAAATTCTGGCTAAAAGAAAAAAAATAGCAGAGTTATATAATAAAAAATTAAAAGGTATTAAGAGAGTAGAAATTCCTTATATTGAAGTGGGGAATAAAATAAGTTGGTTTGTGTATGTGTTAAAGTTAGAGGAAAATCTCGCGGGTTATAAAAGAGATAACATTATAGAAGAGATGGCAAAAAGGGGAATCCAGTGTTCAAATTATTTTCAAACTATCCATTTACAGCCATTTTATAAAAGTGAATTCGGATATAAAAAGGGAGATTACCCTATTGCAGAAAATATCAGCAAAAGAACTTTGGCGTTGCCATTTTTTAATAATTTAAAGGAAGAAGAAATTGATTTTGTGGTAAAGAATTTAAAAGAAATATTGTTAAATGTTTAATATATTTAAAAAAACCGTAGTAAAAAGAATATTATTTTTTCTTGTTGCTGATATTTTTTTTATAACCATATCAGTATGGTTAGCTTTTATTTTGAGGTTTGATGGAAATATACCGCAACAGTATAATCCTTTTATTGTAAGAATAATTATATTAACGGTTATTTTTACCGTTCCGGTTTTTTATTTCCAAAAACTATATTCTTTTTCATGGTCGTATGTGAGCGCTAATGAATTGGCATCGTTATTTAAAGCTACCACTATTTCTTTTATATTTTTAAGCATTACTATTTTCGCTTCAAATTATTTTCCTCATTTTTTAAATTTTCCAAGATCAACTATTATTATAAGCTACATACTAGTATTTATTTTTGCCAGCGGTGTGCGTTTTTCAAAAAGGATTTATTTTTCAAGTATAGAGTTTGGCAGAATCAAGGGACAGGAAAGGACGCTGATTGTGGGGGCGGGGGATGCCGGAGAGCAAATTTTAAGAAATATATTGTCTTCAAAAACATATTTTTATTTTCCTATTGGTTTTGTTGACGATAATCCTATGAAAAAAGGGGTTAAAATTCACGGCCTTAATGTGTTGGGAATAATTTCAGATATTCCTAATATCGTAAAAACCCACCAAATTAAACAACTGATTATTGCGCTCCCTTCAGCAAGCTTTTCTACCATAAAAAATGCAATAGAGCTTGGTAAAGCTGCGGGTGTAAGAAAAATTAAAATTGCGCCTCCGTTAAATGAAATTATACGCGGTGAAGTGTCTTTAAAAAATTTAAAAGATATTGATGTGGAAGATTTGTTGGGGCGAGACCAAGTAGTATTGGACAAAAAACAAATTGAAAACTTTATAAAAAATAAAATAGTGTTGATTACGGGAGCCGCGGGGTCTATAGGTTCTGAGCTTTCGCGCCAAGTAGCAAAATTTAAACCATCGTTATTAATTATCCTAGATCAAGATGAAACAGGAATATTTAATATTATGGGGATACTCAAGGAAAAGTTTAATGACGTAGCGCTCCAGCCATTGGTGGCAGACATACAGGATAAAGAAAAAATACAAGATATTTTTAAGCGCTTTTCTCCAAAAATCGTGTTTCATGCGGCGGCCTACAAACACGTTCCTTTGATGGAAGCCCAACCAGATGAAGCGATAAAAAATAATATTTTTGGCACTAAGGTATTACTTGATGCTTGTATAGATAATACTGTAGATAAACTAGTCCTCATATCCACTGATAAAGCTGTTAATCCCACGTCGGTGATGGGCATCACAAAAAGAATAAGTGAAATGATGTGCCAGGCGTATAACCAAAAAAATATTACAAAATTTATTTCGGTGCGATTTGGTAATGTTTTAAATAGCCGAGGAAGTGTTATTCCAATTTTTAAGGAACAAATAAAGATAGGAGGGCCAGTAGAGGTGACCCATCCTGATATGAAGAGGTATTTTATGTTGACTTCCGAGGCGTGCCTTTTAGTAATGCAGGCTGGAGCTATGGGGCAGGGTGGGGAAGTATTTGTGCTAGATATGGGAAAGCCCATAAAAATTTTGGATTTGGCGCGCGAAATGATAAAGTTATCCGGATTTGAACCTGACAAAGACATCGCGATTATTTTTACAGGGATACGGCCTGGAGAAAAATTGTTTGAAGAAATAATGACCAAAGAAGAAGGGGTTATTAAAACTCAAAACCAGAAAATTTTTATCGCAAAAATGGCAGAGGTAAATTTTATTGATATCCATAATAAGTTAGGTGATTTAAAAAATATGTTGCATAAAAAGGAGATGAGCCATATTGTTGAGGAGTTAAAAAAAATAGCGCGTGGTTTTTAATTTTTTTCTGGTAAATTGTTATTTTTTTGTGATAACATAAGAACACGTCAATATATGCATATGTTTAGTAAATACATTAAAATTATTTTCATTTTGGTAGCCGTCGCCACAGTGTCTTTTTCTTTTACACAGTTTACACAAGCCACTAGTTTTGGAGATTCTATAAGTTTTAATGTAGATCCAAATTATGATGCGAGTGTAAGAGAGCAAGTTCAAACTATTTTAGTTAAAACTACTCCTAATTTATATTTTTATGTTGAAAAGACATGGTGGGAAACGCAAGTTCTGGCTAAACAAAATGAAATTTTAATTAATTTAAATAATTTATCTTTTGAATTTGAAAATAAAATTTATCCAACATTAACTTCGGTTTTTGGTTCTGAGTGGAAGCCGGGAGTTGATGGGGATGGGAAAATAACAGTTTTGTTTCATTCAATGAAAGAGGGAGCTAGTGGTTACTTTCGTTCATCTGATGAATACATAAAACTTCAAGTTCCAAACTCAAATGAGAGAGAAATGCTTTACTTATCAATTTTAGATATTAATAGTTTAAGGGCTAAAGTTTCTTTAGCCCATGAATTTGTTCACCTTATTACATTTAATCAAAAGGATAAAATAAACGATATCCATGAAGAAACTTGGCTTAATGAAGCAAGGGCTGATTATACTGCAAATATTTTAGGTTATGATAACTCTTACGAAGGCAGTAATTTACAAAGTCGTGTGAAAGATTTTTTAAACTCCTCATCTGATTCTTTAACTGAGTGGCAAGAAAAAAAATACGATTATGCTACTGCAAATTTATTTATATATTATTTGATAGATCACTATGGAATAAATATGTTGTCGGATTCTTTAAAGTCAAAGCTAGTTGGTATTTTAAGTATAAATGAAGCTCTATTAAAAAATGGATATGAAGAAAGTTTTGAGCAAATTTTTACTGATTGGACTATTGCAACTATTGTTAATGATTGTTCTTTGAGTTTAAAGTATTGCTATTTAAATAAGAATTTAGTTAATTTTAAAATAAATCCTGCTCTTAATTTTTTGCCTCTTTCGGGCAATAGTTCTTTATCTGTAACAAATGTTACTAAAAATTGGTCTGGAAATTGGCAGAAAATTATTGGCGGTAATGGAAATTTAAAATTAGAATTTTTAAGTACAACAGGACTTAATTTCCAGATTCCATACATAACTTTTGATAAAGATAATAACTATTTCGTAACTTTTTTAAAACTTGATAAAAATGAAAAAGGACAAATAGAAATTAAAAATTTTGGGGAGAAATATAATTCATTGATTATTGCGCCGTCTTTACAAACAAAAATAGCGGGTTTTGATGGACTTGAGTTTACTTATCCATATACATTTACTGTGTCAATTACAGGAGCTGTGCCAGAAGCAGATGAAATTATAATACAAAAGCTCTTGGCGCAAATTGATGTGCTGAAAAAACAAATTGCTATCCTGCAATTCGGTGGCAATGGGCAAAAATTTGAAAATAATTCATGTTTTGTCTTAAATAATAATCTTTATTTGGGAGTGTTAAATATTAAAGAAGTTAAATGTCTTCAGGATTTATTAAAATTAGAAGGTCTGGAAGTTTATCCAGAAGGGTTAATAACGGGTTATTTTGGCAACCTAACAAAATCAGCAGTAATTCGTTTTCAGAAAAAGTATGGAATTTTACAAACGGGTTTTGTGGGTTTAATTACAAGAACAAAAATAAACCAAATTTTAAGTGGAAAATAATATATATAAAAAACTAAAAAAAGAATTTCCTCAACTTCAAAAGAATGTTTTATTAAAAAACCATACTACTTTTAAAATTGGCGGACCAGCCGAATATTTTTTATTAGCTACAAAAGAGAAAGAAATTTTACATGTAATAAATACTGCTAAGAAAATGCATCTGCCTATTTTTGTGATGGGCAAAGGCAGTAATTTATTGGTCTCAGATGATGGAGTTTTGGGGTTAGTTGTTAAAAATCAAGTAGCGAGGCGCATAGTTTTAAAAAAAAATGATATTATTGAAGCTCCAGCAGGTATAGTTTTTGGAGAATTAGTTAACTTTTCAATTAATAAATCTTTAGAAGGTCTTGAGTGGGGCGGAGGACTACCCGGAACTTTTGGAGGCGCAATTCGCGGAAATGCGGGGGCTTTTGGTGGAGAAACTAAGGACTCAATTTTAGAAGTAAGAGCGCTTGATAGTAAGTTTAATCTAAGGAAATTATCTAATAAACAATGCAAATTTTCTTACAGAACTTCAATTTTTAAGCGGGAAAATTGGGTTGTACTATCTGCATCAGTAAAACTTAAGAAGGGGGGAAAGAAAAAACTTAAGGAAATTTCTGATTCTCATACTAATTACCGGAAACAAAATCATCCCTTAGAATATCCAAATGCGGGAAGTATATTTAAAAATGTGGATTTTAAAGATCTTTCACCTAAGTTTCAAAAACTTTTTTTAGGCAAAGTAAAGAAAGATCCTTTCGAAATTGTGCCTTCTGCTTGGTTGATTATTGGAGCTGGTTTGTCAGGTAAAAAAATAGGCCAAGCGCAAATTTCAAAAAAACACTCAAATTATATTATAAATTTAGGTGGAGCAACAGCGAAAGATGTGCTAGAATTAATTGAATTTGTAAAAAAAGAAATTAAAAAAAAGTATGGCGTTTTGCTAGAACAAGAAGTACAATACCTTAACTAACTTTGAATTACAAAATACCTTATTAAGAGGCAAGTTTCAGGTCTTTTTACCAAATGTGGACTGGCCAGACGCGAGGCGTAATTTGCTAAAGCAAATTACGCCTCGCGTCTCTTCCACATTTGGAAAAAATCCCAAGAAAGCATTTCGTAATTCAAAGTAACTAAAACAAGAAAATAGAAGTTAGAAAATAGAAAATGGAATATGAACGACAAGTGTTTCATATTCTAGATTCTGCTTTCTATTTTCTAAATTCTAAAATAATGAAGATTATTATTAAAACAAAAAATTTAGAACTTACAGATTCTTTAGATTCACTTATCAATAAAAAAATGAAGGGTCTGGAAAAGTTTATAAAAGTGTTAAAGAAAGATTTTAGTGAAATTTTTATTGAAATTGAAAAAGAAACTAAACATCACAAAAAAGGGGATGTATTTATATCTGAAGCAATAATTCGTTTACCTGGCAAAAGCTTAGTTGCAAAATCTCATGGAGATAATTTATTAAAGGCGATTACGCAGGTAAGAGAAGAGTTAGAAAGAGAAATTAAAAAATATAAAACAAAAATTATTGAATTGCCCCGTCGAAAATATAGGAAAACTAAGAGAGAATTACTCTAATTAAAGGATAGCTAAGAGCCGATTTTTTAGTTGACATTTTGTATTTTTTCACTTATTATTACCACACTAAACGGCTTGTTGTTGTTTGGTTAAAATATAAAAGCACTTTGTCAAATTGGAGGTAAGAATGGAATCTGATAATTCTGATACTTATGAACTTGAAGACCAAGAACTACTTGAAGATTTGCGATTGGAAATGAAAATTAAAAACAACATTTTGTGGAAGAAAATCCATGAAAAGTTTCCTTCGGTGGCGGCACTTTGTAGAGCCAATGAAGGATTGGGTATGTATCCCACGCAAGTAGGAAAATTACTTGCTTTTAAAACATCGCCTTTTTATTATAGGCGGGTAGGAAAAGAGAAAACATATGTGAGAGAATATCGCAAATTATGTCTTGTGTTAGAACAAGCGCTTAATTATCCAGCAGAAATTCTTTTCCCAGAAGAACTTTACCAAAAATTTGTTGGCACCCAGACAAGCAAGGCAATTCAGTTAAATTCATTTAGCGCGCTGCCATCTCCTGAAAAACAAAAAATTCTTTTTCTGCCCGCGCCAGATAATGTGAGTCATGAATTGGAACTTTCAGAAATGAAAGAAAAAATTGAGGATGTTTTGAATACTTTAACAAAGCGTGAAAAAGAAATAGTTAAATTACGTTACGGTATTCCCGATGGAGTAATTTATACGGCGGAAGAACTATTTAAAATCTTTAAAGTCAGTCGTTCAAGGATTTTCCAAATAGAGACGAAAGCCATATGGAAACTACAGCAATCTAGTAGGTTAAAAAAATTAGAATCTCTTTTGTAAAAAAATCATCGCCCATGCCACCTTTAGTGTCATGGTTTTTTTATTGCTTAAAAGTTAATTTTTAGGTAGAGTAAGGTTATTAAATGGATAACCAAGTACAGAAATTCCTATGAAGTTTTGTACTCGGTGAAAATTTAAACATAAAATTTTCATGTCAATTTTCAAAAAAATTTTTGGAGATTCAAACCAAAAATATATAAAAAATATTGAGCCTATAATTCAAAAAATAAATTTTTTTGAGACAGAAATACAGAAATTATCAGACGAACAATTAAAGAAAAAAACAGAAGGATTTAAAGATAGGCTAAAGGCAGGAGAAACTTTGGAAGATATTTTACCAGAGGCTTTTGCGTTAGTTCGCGAGGCTGGAAAAAGAACATTAAACCAACGCCACTTTGATGTACAATTAATGGGTGGAATTATTTTGCATCAGGGTAAAATTACTGAAATGCGTACAGGAGAAGGCAAAACATTAACAGCTACCTTACCAGCTTATCTTAATGCTTTAGAAGGCTACGGGGTGCATATTGTAACGGTAAACGACTATTTAGCCAAAAGGGATATGGTTTGGATGGGGCAAATTTTTGACGCTTTGGGGCTTACTACAGGATGCATCACCAACGCATCAGGATATGTATATGACAAAGAACATACAAATAACCAAAAAGATCAACAACGCGATCAAATAGGATATTACAAGGTTATAGAAGATTTTTTAAGACCTACAACAAAAAAAGATGCATATTCTACCGACATAACTTATGGCACAAACCATGAATTTGGCTTTGATTACTTAAGGGATAATATGGCTTATGAACTATCCCAACAAGTGCAACGAGGATATAATTTTGCCATTGTTGACGAAGTAGATTCTATTTTAATTGATGAAGCAAGGGTACCTTTAATTATTTCGGGCGAATCAGATCAGGCAACAGAAAAATATTATACATTTACCAAAATTGTACAGCCACTAATAAAAGACCAAGATTATACCATTGATGAAAAAATGAAAGCAGTTAACTTTACTGAAGCTGGTCAAAATAAAGTGGTAAAAAGCATGGGAATCGATCCTTGGCTTGAAAATGATATTGCCACCACCCACCAATTAGAATCTGCCCTAAGGGCCAAAACATTATTCTTAAAAGATAAAGACTATGTGGTAAAAAACGGCGAAGTAATAATTATTGATGAGTTTACAGGCAGAATGTTGCCGGGGCGCCGATGGTCTTCGGGGCTACACCAAGCTGTAGAGGCAAAGGAAAATACAAAAATACAGGCCGAATCTTTAACTTTGGCTACAATAACTTTTCAAAATTATTTTCGCCTTTATAAAAAAATTTCTGGTATGACAGGCACTGCTTTAACCTCGGCTGAAGAATTTGATAAAGTGTATAAATTAGATGTGATAGTAATTCCGACTCATAAGCCAATGCTAAGAAAGGATTATCAAGATAAAATTTATAAAACTGAAGAAGGAAAATTTAGGGCGGTTATAGAGGAAATAAAGCGGCTAAACAAAAAAGGACAGCCAGTGTTGGTTGGAACAAGGTCAGTTGAAAGAAATGAGTATTTGGGAAAATTATTAGAATTGCAAGGTGTTTCGCATCAAATTTTAAATGCCAAAAATCATGAAAGAGAAGGAGAAATTATTGCTCAAGCCGGAAAAAGGGAAGCTGTTACTATTGCTACGAATATGGCGGGTCGCGGAGTAGATATAATTCTTGGCGGTAATCCTTCAAATCCAGAAGATGCAAAAGAGGTTAAAGAATTGGGCGGTCTTTATGTGATGGGTACCGAGCGCCACGATGCGCGCAGAATTGATAATCAGTTAAGGGGAAGAGCTGGAAGACAAGGAGACAATGGTTCTTCGCAATTTTTTGTTTCTTTGGAGGATGATTTAATGAGGATTTTTGGAGGGGATAGAATAAAATCAGTGATGACTGCTTTAAATGTTTCCGATGAAGAGGCTATACAAGCAAAAATGATTTCGGGAGCCATTGAATCGGCCCAAGAAAAAATTGAAGGTTTTAATTTTGACTCTAGAAATCACTTATTAGAATATGATGATGTAATGAATAAACACCGAGAAATTATTTATAAGAAAAGACATGAGTTTTTAGGAGAGGAAAATTCAAAGGAAAAAATATTAGAAATATTAAAAAAATCTGGTTTTAGCGAAGATGATTATGCAAAAAAAGAAAAAGAAGTTGGACTAGAAAATATGGCTCAAATTATAAAATTTGTTGGCTTAAAAGTTATAGATACATTTTGGCAGGATCACTTATCAAATATGGATCATATGCGCGACTCTGTAAAATTAAGGGCCTATGGAGGAAAAGATCCTTTAGTTGAATATAAAAATGAAGGTCGCAGGTTATTTGGGCAATTACTAGGAGAGATAGATTTAGAAATTGCTCATAACATTTTAAAGGCTGGGATACAAGTCCATAATCATTTAAAACCACAAGTAGCTAATGACAATAAGCATGATATAGAAAGGAATGATCCATGCTGGTGCGGTTCGGGTAAAAAGTTTAAGAAATGCCATGGAAAGTAATATAAAAATAATCAAAAAAAAAGTTTGGCCAGATTATTTTAAAGCAATAGTTTCGGGGAAGAAAAAGTTTGAGCTCCGCCTTAATGATTTTGACGTCAATGAAGGCGATACGTTAATTCTTGAAGAGTGGAATCCTAAAACAAAAGAGTATACGGGAAGAAAAATTGAAAAGATAGTAACGTATGTTGGAAAATTTAACATAGATAAATTATTTTGGTCCGAAGAAGAAATTAAAGAAAAAGGCATCCAGATCATTTCTTTTGAGTAAAATAGGAAAGTAGAATTATTCTGGTGTTCTTGAGAACATTGGAATGTTTTTAAAAAATAAAATGAATTTAAAAGAAACCTATAATAAAATTGCAGAAAATTGGCACAAGGATCATCAGCCTGATACTTGGTGGTTTGATGGGACTAATACCTTCATTTCTTTTTTAAAGAAGGGAGACTTGGTATTAGATGTTGGATGTGGTGGCGGTACAAAAAGCAAATATCTTATTAGTAAGGGATTAAAAGTGTTAGGCATAGATTTTTCAGAAAATTTAATTAACATAGCAAGAAGAGAAGTTCCTGGCGCAGAATTTTTAGTAATGGATATACATGATATAAACACATTGAAAGAAAACTTTAATGGGATATTTATGCAGGCTGTGTTACTGCATATTCTTAAAGGAGAGGTTAAAGGTATTTTGCAAAAAGCGGTACAAAAATTAAATATTGGCGGATATTTATATGTTGCGGTGAGAGAAAAAATTGAAGGAGGGGTTGATGAAGAAGTAAAGAAAGAAAATGATTACGGATATGAATATGAAAGGTTTTTCAGTTATTTTACGAAAGATGAATTTAAGGCTTACTTTAAAGATTTAGGATTAGAATTAGTGTATGAAAATATATTACCACCCAGCAGAACTGCTAGGCAAAGCCAGTGGCTGCAAATTATTGGCAAGAAGATATAAAATATAGAGCTACTATTCTCTTATTCGTACGAATAAGAGAATAGTATATACAAATATGGTAAAAGATATTAAGGAATTAATTAAAGAAGTTTTAGAAAAAGGATATTTAATGAGTTTAGGCACCGCGGACGACGGCGGGGTTTGGGTTTCTGATGTGATTTATATTTTTGATGATGAGTTAAATATATACTGGATGTCGAATTCAAATACAAGACACTCAAAAGCGATTACAAATAATTCAAAAATTGCCGGAACTATAACCGTAAATTTACCAAAAGAAAATAATTTAGGCATTCAATTTGAAGGGATAGCAGAAAAAATAGAGGGACCAAGATTTGAACTTGCAAAAAAGCATTATAGAAAAAGAAGAAAGCCAGAACCCAAAGAAAATGAAGATGTTTTACAGGGCGACTCTTGGTATATATTAAAGCCAAAAAAGATAGAATTAATTTGTGAAGAATTATTCGGTTTTAAAAAGCAAGCGTACATAATATAATAAATCTATGAGTAAATCTAAAGTATTAATTTTAATATTAGTATTGGTATTTTTAGCAACGGGGTTTTACTTTAAAAATAATATTTTAAGTCTTTATAATAATACCGTAAAAAATTTGCCAACATTTAACAAAACAGATTTAGGTAATGTTGTTAATGAAATTAAAAAAGAAATTTTTAGTCCTCCCCCTTTAAATATTGGGGGACAGCGAAATGAAGCTGTTCTAATTAAGTCTAAAATAATAGCAGAGACGAATATTCAAAGATATAATAATGGCAATTTACCCCCACTAATTGAAAATACAAAACTTTATTTAGCTGCTAAAGCAAAAGCAGATGATATGTTTAAAAAACAGTATTTTGAGCATATTTCACCAAGCGGTGTGGATCCGGGCACTTTGGTAAAAAGTTTTAGCTATGACTATATTGTATCAGGGGAAAATTTAATACTAGGAAATTTTGAAGATGAAAAAGATGTAGTAGGGCATTGGATGGCGAGCCCTGGTCACAGAGCTAATATTTTAAATAATAGGTTTGTTGAAATTGGGGTTGCGGTGGTAAAAGGTATTTATGAAGGACAAACAGTTTGGATAGGTGTTCAGGAGTTTGGCTTGCCACTTTCAAGTTGTCCGGAACAGGATATAAATTTAAAAAATCAAATTGGTGAAAATAAAAATATATTAGACCAACTTTCGCTTCAAATAGACGCTAAAAAAAACGAAATTGAAAACACAAATCAAAAATCATCAAAATATAATTTTTTGGTAAATGAGTATAACCAACTGATTGCAAAATATAATCCCTTAAATGATCAAACAAAGAATCTTATTTTACAATATAATAATCAAGTAAATAATTTTAACAACTGCGTTGTAGGAGAGTAGGATTCACCCCGTTAGAAGTTTAGATAATATTACACAAACTTTGATTAGTCAAAATTTTTTAACATAATATTAATTAACATGAGTAAGCAAAAAATAATTTTTAAAAAAATTATTTTTTGCTTAGACTTCTAACGGGGTGAAAATAGCTATTGTTTCAGATACTCACGATAATATTCCTAACTTTAAGAAAGTAATTGATTTTTTAAACAAAGAAAAAGTTGATTTAATGTTACACTGTGGAGATATTTGTAATCAAGAAACTATAGACGAGGCGGTAAAAAGTTTTAAAGGTGAAATAAAATTTGTAAGAGGGAATGGGGACTATGATTTACATAATATTCCAGAAAAAATGGAAATTGAATTAGATAATAAAAAAATAGCTTTTATACATTATCCAGATAAGGCAAGAGAATTAGCAGAATCTAAGAACTCTTCGAGAGTCTCAGGGCAAGAATACGATTTAGTTTTTTATGGCCATACCCACAGGCCATGGGAAGAGAAGGTGGGGAACCCTTCGACAGGCTCAGGTCAAGTTTGCAGATTAGTAAATCCAGGAGAATTAGCAGGTCAAAGATATAAGCCATGTTTTGCGCTATATGATACCAAAACCGACAAATTAGAACTTAAAATATTAGAAAAAATTTAAACCAAAAAACGCAATATTAATAATCTTGCGTTTTTTGGTAAAACGTATTAGGATATTTACATACATTATGCAACAGAAATATTTAATTTTTATTGGAGTTTTGGTGTTAGCTGTTTTAGCTGGGAACTTTGTTTACCCAAATTATTTTGATAAAGGGGTAGATTTTTTAAATTCTAAAATTTCCTGGAAATTACCTCATTTTTGGCAAAAACCTTATGTATTGGGACTTGATTTACAAGGGGGAGTTAATTTAATTTATCAAGCTGATTTAAATAATGTGACTGATAGATCTTTGGCAATGCAAGGATTGCGAGATGTTATTGAAAGAAGAGTAAACTTATTTGGGGTTTCAGAGCCAGTAGTTCAAATACAAGGTCAAGACAGATTAGTTGTTGAATTACCGGGTGTAAAAGATGTAGGGGAAGCAATACGTATGATTGGGCAAACACCTTATTTAGAATTTAATGAAGAAAGGCCAGAAATAGAAACCAAGCCGATTTTAGACAAGATAAAAGAGGTGCAAACAGCTCAAGAAAAAGGCCAAGACATACAAAAAATTAAAGATTGGGAATTAGCTTTTCAAAATCCTTATATTAAACCAACCGAATTAACTGGAAAATATTTATCAAAAGCAACAGTTAATTTTGATCAGACTACTTATAAGCCTCAAATTGAGCTTTCTTTTAATGGTGAAGGGGCAAAATTATTTGAAGAAATTACTTCAAGAAATATTAAAAAACCGATCGCTATTTTATTAGATGGCGCTTCTATCATCGATACAAGTGGTGACGGAAAAATTGATAATAATGATTTATACGCTCCAATCGTACAAGATAAAATTACAGGTGGGAAAGCCATAATTACGGGAAATATGTCAGTTCAAACTGCCAATGATATCACAAGAAGATTGAATTCGGGGGCTTTACCTGTAAAAATTGGAAATCCTATTTCGCAAGAAACTGTGGGGCCGACTTTAGGCGCAGTATCATTAAAAAAATCTTTATGGGCGGGAGTTTATGGACTTTTAGCAGTTGTTTTATTTATGATTATATTTTACAGGTTGCCCGGATTTTTAGCTTCAATAGCTTTAGTAATTTATGTTGCAATAACACTTTCTATATTTAAGTTAATTCCTGTAACGCTAACATTGGCTGGAATTGGCGGATTTATTTTATCTATAGGAATGGCGGTTGATGCCAATATTTTAATTTTTGCCAGGATGAAAGAAGAAATAAAGAAAGGTAAAAGTTTATCTGTGGCAATTAAGGAGGGATTTTTACGGGCGTGGCCTTCAATCCGTGACAGTAATTTTAACTCTTTGATTGTTTGCGCCATTTTATTTATATTTACAACATCTTTTATTAAAGGATTTGCCTTAACGTTATCACTAGGTATTTTAGTTAGTTTGTTTTCTGCGATTTTTATCACAAGAATTTTACTTATGGTTTTTGTGGGGAAAAGATTGGAGAAGGCTAAATGGTTATTATAAATCCTTACGAATTACGAATGTTAGCGAATTACGAATTTTTTCAAATTATAAATGTGAACGTACACTAGCTCGTTATTCGTAATTCGTTTCAAATTAGTAATTCGTAAGGGGAAATTTAAATATGTTTAAATTTACTAAATATTCAACAATATATTATATCTTCTCTGGAATCTTAATTATTGGGGCAGTTGCTTCTTTAATTATATTTGGGTTGCACTTTGGAATTGAATTTTCTGGTGGAAGCAATATGGAGATTGAATTTACAAAGCAAAGGCCGTCTAATGATGAAATTTCAAAATCTCTAACTCAATTTAATTTAGGGGAGATTGTTATTCAGCCAATTGGTTTTGGTGGAACAGTTTTAAAGTTTAAAGGAGTTGAAGAAGAAACTCATCAAAATATTCTTTCTGAAATTAATAAGTTGTCAACAGTCCAAGAAAAGAGTTTTCAATTTATTGGACCATCAGTTGGTCAAGAGTTAAAAAATAAGACCATTATTGCAATTATATTGGCGTTACTAGCAATTACTATATATATTGCTTTTGCCTTTCGTAAAGTTTCAAGACCAGTTACTTCATGGAAATATAGTGTCACGTCTTTAATTGCCCTTTTTCATGATATTTTAATACCTTTGGGAGTTTTTTCTTTGCTTGGCAAATTTTATAATATAGAAGTTACAATTCCAATTATAGCAGCTCTTTTAACAATACTTGGTTTTTCTGTTCACGATACAATTGTTATTTTTGATAGAATTAGGGAAAACATTTTAACTAAGGGAACAGGTTCATTTAGCGATACTGTTGATAATAGCTTAAATCAAACAATTGGAAGGTCTATTAGTACTGTGATAACTGTATTACTTGTGATGGTGTCTTTGTTCTTTTTTGGCGGTCAAACACTTAAATATTTTTCACTTGCAATAATAATTGGTATTTTTTCTGGGGCATACTCTTCTATTTTTATTGCAGGACCTCTATTGGTTACTTGGAAAAAATGGGACGACAAAAGAGCTACTAAACGTAAAAAGAGATAAAAATATGGGGGGGCTTGACACGGATTTAAAAATATGTTAATCTTAATTATTGTATTATAATTACCTTGAATTACGAAATGCTTTCTTGGAGAAAAGACCTGAAACGCGCGTTTTCATAAGTCATTTCATAATTCAAGGTAATCAATTTAGATATGGAAAAAACTAACTATTCTAAGTCGGGAGTTTCTACTAAAGAGAAAACTCTTGCAAACAGCCAACTTTACAAAAAACTTACCAAAGGTCTTTCTTTAAAAACTAAAGACATTTTTGATAGGCGTTTTGGGGTAAAATCTGGCGAGATAGAAACATTGGATTCTATTGGTAAAAGCTTAAATATTACTCGCGAAAGAGTTCGTCAAGTGGAGGAAGCGGGTTTTACTTTTATTAGAAAAAATAATAAGGAAATATTAAATAGTATTTTTACAGAATTTGATTCTTATTTTAATAATAAGGGTGGTTTTAAAAAAGAAGAAATTATTTTTGAAGATTTTGGTGGGTTTAAAAATAAGCCATATGTATTGTTTTTACTAACAATTGGAGATCAATTTTCAAGGGTATGCGCAAAGAAGGATTATCATTATTTTTGGTCAGCCCATAATGATAAAGGTAAAGTTAAAGAAACATTAAATTCATTAGTTTTAGATATTGAAAAAAACAGAAATCTTTTATCTAAAGATGAATTATTCTCCACTTTTGCTTTTAAGTATAATTTAGACAATGAGGCGCTAGGATCTTATATTGGAATATCAAAAAAAATACAGCAAAATAAAGAAGGAAAATTTGGCTTAATCAGTTGGCCTGAAATAAAGCCAAGAGGGGTAAAAGATAAAGCTTTTTTGGTATTCAAAAAACATCAAAAACCTTTGCATTTTAGGGAAATTACAGAATTAATGGATAGCTTGGATTATAGTAAACCAAATAAAAAAACTCACTCACAAACAGTCCATAATGAGCTGATTAAAGATGAAAGATTTGTATTAGTTGGCAGGGGTATGTACGCTTTAAGCGAATGGGGTTATGTTCCAGGAACAATCAAAGATATAATCACTAAAATTATAAAAGATAAAAAACAGCCAGCTTATCAAGATGATATTGTAAAAGCAGTTTTAGCCCAAAGATTAGTTGCAAAAAATACGGTCTTGATAAACCTAAATAACAAAAAGTATTTTCAAAGAGACGCTGAAGGCAAGTATTTATTAAGGGATGCGCAAACAGCTTAATAGTAATTTAAAGTTGCAAACAAAAATTCCGTAAAAGCGGAATTTTTGTTTGCATTGATTTTGGGTTGTTTTTCTTTTGCTGACGAGCAACTTATCCACACACTCCATTTGCTATAAGTGTCTCGGGGAGGTATTATGAACTAATAATTTAAAATTTAAAAATCAAAGTTCAAAATTAAAGTATTAAAAATTTAGGTATCAAAAATTTGTTTTTACAAATTTTTGATAGTTAATTATAAAATTGTCATGCAAAAGTATTTTTTCAAAACGATTATTTTATTAAGCGTGGTTTTTGTTTTGACATTTGGCGGGGCACCTTTCGCAAAGGCTGAAAATTTAACGCCATCAACAGCAGAAAGCTTGATCTCTATTTTACAAACTCAAATTTACAACCTTAAATTGCAATTAATTAACCTGCAGTTAGATAATTTAAAACAACAATTTTTAGCTGCTTTGCCTACGATTTCAACAACTACTCCCACAATAACTACAGCACCACCGGCTACAGGTATCATAGTTGTTAGAAAAATAACTATTGGAGGTGATTCAGTTTTCCCTTTTAACAGTAATGCAAATGGTTACGGTAGTTTCACTATTAGTAGTAATGCAAATATCGGATTTTATAATTTAGTTGTTGCGCCAGGGACATATATAATAAATGAGGGAGTTACTGCTGGCTGGACAAAAACTGGAGACACTTGTTTACCATCTATTACTGTAGCTTCGGGGGGGACAGTTTCTTGTACTGTTACTAATACAAAAAGTATCGTAAATAACCCAGTCCCAACTATAAATAATATCACTCCAACGCCGACAACACCAATCACAACTGAAACCACTACTCCTCTGACGGGCACGACAAATCCAACCCCTACTTCAACTACTTCACCCCCACCGCCTACTACCACAACGACCCCTCTTACTACCACACCAACTCCCGCCACAACCACTCCTACTCAAAATCAAATACCTTCTAATTTTTCATCAACTACTCCCGAAGTTTCAACACCTATAACTTCTCTCCCAACAAGCGTTTCTTCATCAATATTATATGGTCAAACAAGTCCAGCAGTTAGTTATTTACAACAAGCCCTTATGCAATCAGGATATTTTATTTCAGCAGGAGCAACAGGATTTTTTGGAAACCAAACAGTAGAAGCATTAGGTAAGTTTCAGACCGATAATAAAATACTTGTAGATCCCTCATTATTAGGTAAGATAGTGGGACCAAAGACATATACCGCATTCGCCCAATATGGATTTAATTTTTCCGCTATGGATGCAGAAAATACATCTGAAAATACCCCTGAAAGTTCTTCAGCCACAACTACCCCCACAGTAACGCCTTTTTCTAGCGCTCCCGCGGCGGCTGGTCCAGCGCCCACTCCTACAGCAACTACTTCTACGACAATCCCAACTACAACTCCTATAAATAACCAAACCCCACGCATCGACAGCGTAAATCCAAACTCAGTAACAGTAGGTGGTCCGGGCAGGAGCTATACAGTTACTGGTAAAGGGTTTGTATCTTCTTCTGTTGTATGGCTTAATATCGAAGCCAGAACAACTATATATTATTCTGTAACTGAACTGCAAGTGTATATACCCTATACAGACCTTATAACAGCTACGACATTTTATATTACAGTAGTAAATCCTGTTGGAGTAACTTCTAATGCAGTGTCGTTTACGGTCAGCGCAGTAACCACTCCCCCAATCATCCCTCCAGCTACTCCCTCAACTAATAACCCAGTTCCAATCATTATATATATTGAGCCTACAACAATTGAAGTAGGTCAATATCCGAATGGGCTTAGTTTAAAAGTTTTTTGCACTAACTGTGACAGCTCTTCTATTATTAAGTATGATGGTTTGTCCAGAATCACTTCTTACAATAATGGTATTTTTAATAATTATTTAACAACGTCGATTTCTTCATGGGATATTACGTTAGCAGGCATACATAAAATTACAATTTTTAATCCAGCTCCTGTAGGAGGCACTTCTAATGCTGTATTTTTTAATATTGAAAACCCAACGCCGGTGATTACAAGCATATCTCCAACATCAGCGATAACAGGAAGCGCGGTACCAATTACGATAACTATTAATGGTACTGGATTTGTTTCAACATCAGAGGTTCAGATTTTTGGTTCTAGTGGATGGCAAAAAAATAATTATATTTATGACTCTTCAACTAAATTAAAATTAATAATACCTATATCAGAGCTTTTGAATCCAAAGACAATTGAATTAAGAATATTTAATCCGGGACTTGGCGGGGGAACCTCTAATTCTATAAATTTCCCTGTTTTAGCAGTTAATCCAGTTCCAAATATTACAAGTATATCCCCTCAATCAATAGGAAGAGGCGGACCAGATCTTAATTTGGCTGTTTATGGCAATAATTTTGCAACTAATTCCATTGTTAGGTTTGATGGTCAAAACAAATCAACAAAAGATATTACTATTATTTCTAACTCTGGAGGCAGTACAAATTCTTTATCAGCAATAATACTTGCATCAGATCTTTTAACAAATGGCACACATAATATTACAATTTTTAATCCAGGACCGGGCGGTGGTACTTCAAATTCGGTGGTTCTTACTGTTACTAATACAAATGCTACAACAGGGACTCTAATTGTAAATAAAAATACGGTAAACGAGGATGATACCTTTGCTTTTGATGTTAGGGGTGGGTTAACAGGGAATGTAGATTTTCTAAACACAAAAATGCAAATTGAAACTATTAATAATGTTGGTTCAACAGGATCTATAATATTGTATTCGGGCGTGTATGATGTCGAAGAGTTCACGGATTCACGTCGTTGGATAGTAACTTCTTCGTCTTGTAATATTGCAGGCGGTGGGACTACGGGAACTTTTGATCTAAATAAAACTTTAAGAGGTTTTAATATAGAGTCTAATAGCACAGTTACTTGCACTTTTAATAATACTTACGACTATGGTACAACATCTAACTTAAATAATAATCCAACTCCATCCCCAACTATCATAACTAATCCTACGGCGTCAATTCCCGTAACAAGCGTTTCCCCAACAACAAATAATTATAAAATCTCATTTGGCCAGACAAATAACGGGGTTGGAAATCTTCAGATGGTTTTAATCGCTATTGGTCTTCTTGATGTTGACCCGACTGGTTATTTCGGGTTTGCTACAAGCACAGCATTAAGCACACTGCAAACGACGACATTCGGTCTCTCTTCTACTAATCCTAATAATGGCAAAAATGCGGGACCATGGACACAAACTATGATGCGACAAACATACAACGTAGATATACAAGATAATACCCAAGCAAAAGTATTTTTTGAACAAGCGTCAACTACAACTGAAAGTTTTGGTCCTGGTCAATCAACACCAGCTGGCAGTTCAGCGCAGGGGTCTAGTAGGGTTACTAATATCTGTGAAAGGCATTTTCCTGTTCCTGGTGTGCGTTGGTCTTGCGAAACTGTGGAGTTCTTTGGCGCTGAATGCACACAATTAAACTCTTCAAAAGAAGAACCCACAAAGTTTGTAAGGGGTACGAATTGTGATGGCTCCAAAACAAAGTCAGATGCGCCATGTCCACTGGGGTATAAGTGCGCAAATAAATCGGATACTAGTTATCAGTGCACGGCATTAGGACGAAGTGAACCAAGCATATTTAAGATAGGGCAGTGCCAAAACTCGAGCAAGTCCAAGCAATAATATTATGGTGATCGCGCATTAGAGCGCAAAAGATTGTGATGTTAACTTTTAGACTTTGAATTACGAAATGCTTTCGAGGTCTTTTGTCAAAATTTGGAAGATAGAAATTTGATAGAATTTATAGGCGTACCTGAAGGGTACGCATATAAATTATTGCGAATTTCCATGTGTCTTAATCTTGATTTATTGATCTTCGATAAAATGGAGTTAAGATAGATTTGGATAAAAGACCCGAAAAGACGTTTTGGGTGCGCATTTCGTAATTCAAAGTTTTAGGCGCTGAATATTAGACCTGTTGCGTAATAAGGTTTCATACGAAAATTGAAGATTTTGAGTTGGAAATTATCAGAAGCGACAAGGTTTATCCTATGGATAAGCCACGAAGCTTTTGGGAGTTTCCGGTCAAAATATGCAATTTGCAGTAAAAGCTTATTACGCAACAGGTCTATTAAATAAAAAACTGCTTAAAACAAAAGCAGTTTTTTATTTGGTTGATTCAAAACTCTTTTTGGGATATAATACATAAATAAATTCCTAATTAACCTAATTATACTAATTAGCCTAATTAGCCTAATCAAATCCTAATGATTCAATGGATAGAATACTTTAAAAATGTATTTGGGTATTAGGTATTATTTAGAATAATTAGATCAATTAGAATAATTTTATCGTATGTCTTACTTTTTTTGGGGATTTTTAACTTTATTTGTATCAACGGTAGTTTTTTACATTGTGTTTTTTGTATTGTCATATTATTGGCACGAAAGAAGGATGTCATTTATAATTGTGCCATTGATATATACGTTTGAGTTTTTTATAGCAGGCTTTTTAATTGTTTGTTTATTATTACTTTTGATTAATTATCTGCCAGATATATTAAAATTGGTTTAAAGTTTAGGATTTACGATTTTTAATTTACGGTGAACGGTGATTTAAAAACTCTTCTGGACCCGCAGGGACTCCCCGTAGTTGCATCTAAAATCATAAATCATAAATCATAAATTGAAAAAATGGCATTTAAGATTTCCTCTTATTTTTTTTGGACAAAGCAAGTAGATAGAATTATATGGGAACCATTTTGGTGGGTTCTTTTAATGATGGTAGTTTTTTTAGTGCCCTTTTTAAGGGTTTGGTGGTGGATATTTTTCCCCTTTTTTCTTTCTATGGAATTAAGGATATTATATTTATGGTGGGTACAGTGGGATTATGCTTATTCAAAGAAAAAATGGATTACACTAGAAATAGTTACGCCAAAAGAAGTATTGGTGCCATTAAAAGCAATGGAGGATATTTTTTCAGTAATGTGGGGACCTCTTTATAGTCCTTCTAATTGGCGAGAAATATGGTTTGAAGGATCATCTGATGATTCTAATGATTGGATGTCTTGGGAAATAACTAGTATTGAGGGCGAATTGCATTTTTATGTAAGGGCTTTAGCCCAGCATAGGTTAAGTATAGAAACTGTTTTATACAGCCATTACCCAGAATTAGAAATTAAAGAAGTTGAAGATTATACTAAAAATGTTCCGCAAAATATTCCAAATGACGAATGGGATGTTTATGGCGAAGATTTTATTTTGGGCAATGATTCTGCCTATCCCATCAAAACATACGAAAAGTTTTTTGAGCCGCAAGGCGAAAAAATTTCTGCTGAAGAAAAAAGAATTGATCCAATATCTTCTTTATTAGAATTAATGTCAAAATTAGGTACGGGAGAACAATTTTGGCTTCAGTTTATAACGATGTCTTTGTCGGATGAAGATGAGCCAGAGTTAAGAAAAGGAGCAGAAAAAATAATTTCAAAGATATCTAAGCGTCCTGAAAAAAAGAATAAAACGCTATGGGAAGACGTGTCAGAAGTTATATATAATCTTGTAATGGGTCCTGTAAAAGAAGGATCTGGAGAAAAGGCAAGCTACAAGTGGCTTGAGTCGTCTAAGTCTGAGGGCGGTGAAAGAGAGATGGTGCTTACGCCCGGTGAAAGAGAGATTCTCACAGAAGTTGAAAATAAATTGAAAAAACCGGTTTTTAGAACTAATATAAGGGGTGTTTATGTGGCAAAAAGGGAAAATTGGAATTCTTCTCACAGAATTCTTACAAGGTCTTATTTTTCACATTTTCAAACTCAAAATCTAAATTATCTTAGATTTAACGCTGACACAAGACCTAAAACTCATTATGTTTTTAGAAGAAGAATACCCTTTTTAAGAACTAGAAGAATGTTTAGAAATTATGTATTAAGGTTTCCTTCTTTTTTTCCAGATAGAAAGAAAGGGTGTGCTATTTTAAATACAGAAGAGCTTGCAACATTGTATCACTTCCCATTAAAGATTACTGGTTTGGTTTTTCCTACTATGGCTCGAGTCCAGTCTAAAAAATCTGGACCACCTCCAAATTTGCCGGTGGAGTAATAATCTTTGTTTATCAAGTTAAAAGTTTAAATGGATAATAATAAAGAAAATACAACTTTTTTCGGACTTACTTCTTTTAGAAATCAAAGAAAGCGTTTTGGTATAAAAAAAGACGATAGGAGAAGACATTTTTATACCATTGGAAAGACTGGAATGGGAAAATCAAACTTAATGGAAAATATGGCAATTCAGGATATAAAAGATGGCAATGGAATAGCGTATGTTGATCCACATGGCGAAGGAGCGGAAAAACTTCTTGATTTTGTTCCATCTGAAAGAATTAAAGATGTTATTTTTTTTAACCCCTCTGATTTGGATTATCCTATAGCCTTTAATGTTATGGAAAAGGTTGATTTTAAATACAGGCACTTAGTAGCAGGAGGATTAATGGGCGTTTTTAAAAAAGTTTGGCCGGATGTTTGGTCAGCCAGAATGGAATATATTTTAAATAATGCTATATTAGCTCTTTTGGAATATCCAGATTCAACTCTATTAGGTATTAATAGAATGTTGGCTGACCCAGATTATAGGTTAAAAGTGGTTTCTAAAATTACAGACCCAATAGTTAAATCCTTTTGGGTGACTGAATATGCAAGATATACGCAACGTTATGAAATAGAAGCAACAGCAGCCATACAAAATAAAGTGGGACAATTTGTTTCTAATGCTCTAATAAGAAATATTATAGGCCAGACAAAGTCCACTATAAATATGCGAAATATTATGGATGAGGGCAAAATATTAATTTTAGATTTATCAAAAGGTAGAATTGGTGAAGATAATTCAAGGCTTTTGGGAGCTTTATTAATTACAAAATTACAATTGGCCGCGATGAGCCGTGTTGATATTCCTGAATCAGAAAGAAAGGATTTTTATTTATACGTTGACGAATTTCAAAATTTTGCTACAGAATCTTTTGCAAATATATTATCAGAAGCCAGAAAATACAGGCTTTGTCTTATTGTAGGGCACCAATATATTTCTCAAATGGATGAAACAGTAAGAGACGCTGTTTTTGGGAACGTTGGAACTTTAGCTGTATTTCGTGTTGGAGCAGAAGATGCCGAGTTTTTAGAAAAAGAATTTTCACCGGAATTTACGGCGGAAGACTTAGTAAACCTAACTAAATATAATATTTACTTAAAATTAATGATTGATGGAATAGCATCACATCCATTTTCTGCAGAAACTCTTGCCCCTGCAATTTTACCTGAAGAGTCAAACAAAGAAAGAATAATTAGTTTTTCAAGAGAGAAATATAGTATTGCAAGAAGTATAGTAGAGGATAAAATTAGTCGTTGGACAGAAGAAGGTGGCAAAGAAGAAAAGTCTTCATCTATTCCTGTTAAATTAAAGAATGATTCAAGTAAATCAACCGGTGGAGTACCTATAAGAATTAATCAATCTTCACAAGAAAATCAAACAACACTTTATGATGCTGTTTGTGATAATTGTGGCAAGCCGACAAAAGTTATTTTTCAGCCTGAAAAGGGTAGGCCTGTTTATTGTAAATCTTGCATGAAAAAAATAAAAAGTGAAGTGATAAATGAAAATAGACAAGAAAGCGATCAAAAAAAAGAAAGCAAAGATGATAATTCCAAATCACTAAAAATAGAAAATGTTTCATTCTCTTTGTCTAAGAAAAAAACTCAAGATGAATTATTTCCTAAAAATAAAGTAAAGCAAAATAGGAAGGAGATTAATTTGGGAGACCTTAGAAAGGCCTTAGATGAATCCTTAGAAAATAAAAAAGAAGAAGAAATGAAAAATGAGAAAATGGAGGATACAAACAAAGAACTAAATTCTATTGTGGATAATAGTAATGGTAAAAATAAAAATAATATAAATAAAAAAGGACTAATTAATCCTGGTCAAAAAGTGAAGCTTTAGAGTTTTATAACATGAAAGTCTTAAAAGATTTTAACGTTAAAGATAAAAGGGTTTTGGTTAGGTGTGATTTTAATGTTCCAATAAGTGATAATGGTGAAATTATTGACGATTTTAGAATTAGACAGACTTTACCTACAATACAACACTTAATTTTAGCTAAAGCAAAAGTAGTTTTAATGAGCCACCTACAAAATCCAGATGGTAAAGTAGTGCCAAATTTAAGGTTAAATAATATTGCAAAAAAAATATCGGAATATTTAAAAATTAAAGTTGCAAAAGCGGATGATTGTATAGGCGATGAAGTTAAAAACTATTCTTATACATTAGGGGAGGATGAAATTTTATTACTTGAGAATCTAAGATTTCACAAAGAAGAAAAAGAAAACAATATAGAATTTGCTAAAAAAATTTCTGAGCTTGGAGATATATATATTAATGATGCATTTTCGGTTTGTCACAGAGAACATACCTCTATTGTAGGTATTCCTAAATACCTGCCCCACGGAGCAGGGCTTTTATTAGAGAAAGAAATAGAAGTTTTGGAAAAAGTTTTAAAAAATTCAGAAAAACCAATGGTAATTATAATCGGTGGAACAAAAGTTGAGGCAAAGGCTAAATTTATTGATAAAATTTTAGAGGTTGCTGATTTTGTAATAGTTAGCGGATTAATAAAAAAAGAAATAATAGAAAAAAATTTAATATTTAAAAATCCCCAAAAAATTATAGGACCTATTGATAATTTAGATGCTTTAGATATTGATCAAAAATCAATAAATAACTTTAAGGGAAAAATATTATCCGCTAAAACAATTGTATGGAATGGTCCTTTTGGTCGCTTTGAAGATGAAAATTACAAAAAAGGAACACAAGAAATTGCAAAAGCAATAATTAAAAGCGGCGCCTTTTGTGTTGCAGGGGGAGGTGAAACAATTGAGTTTTTAAGAAAAGAGGGTATGATTGGAGAGTTCTCTCATATTTCTACTGGAGGCGGAGCAATGTTAAATTATCTTGAAGGGGATACGTTGCCAGGACTTAAAGCATTACAATGAATAAAATAAAAATAAAAAATTTAAAAGAGGCGGCCGATAGAATTAGGCTAGCTGTAAAAAATAAAGAAAATATTATTCTTTATGGAGATTCTGATATGGACGGTATTGCATCAGTTGTTATATTGCAAGAAACCATAAAGAGTTTAGGAGGTAATATTACCGCCGTTGCTTTTCCTGATAGAGAAAATGATGGTTATGGCATTAATAAAAAAGCTTTAGAATTTTTAAAGAGTCATGTTCCCGCTTTATTTATTACTTTGGATTTGGGGATTGCTAATGTAAAAGAAGTAGAAATTGCAAATAGTATAGGCTTTGAAGTCATAATAGTTGACCACCATCAAGTTTTAGATAGCCTTCCAAATGCTAAAATTATTGTAGATCCTCAGCAAAAAGACGATGAATATCCTTTTAAACAATTATGTAATGGAGGACTAACTTTTAAACTTTGCAAAGAAATTTTGGGTGAAAATCTTTCTGAAAATTTAAAAAATAGTTTTCTTGAGTTGACTGCGCTAGCAACTATTTCTGATATGGTGCCTCAAGTTGATGAAAATAGGATTTTTATTGAAGAAGGTTTAAGGTCTTTAAAAAATACTTATAGGCCGGGACTTAAAGTATTTTTAGATATTTTAGGTCAAGGAGAGGTTGTTTCTGGTGGGTATATGAAAATTATTTCTGCTTTAAATTCAGCAGAATCTATAAATTTTCAAAATGAGTCATATGTTCTTTTAACAAACCCATCTTTACAAAAATGCGAAGAATTAGCCGAAAATTTACTTGGTAAAGTTACCCTAAAACAGTTTAAAATACAACAGATAACCCAAGAAGTAGAAAGAAGAATTAGTCAAAAACCACCTGCCCGCAATGCTTCGCATAATGATGTAGGCGGGAATGAAACCATTATTTTTGAAGGGGATCCTGCTTGGAAGTTAACTTTAGCAGGTTCTGTTGCTTCAATAATTTGTAATGCGCACGAAAAACCAACTTTTATTTTTAGAAAAAAAGATACGGAGTCTTGCGGGTCTGTCAGAAGTCCAAAGGGGACAAATTCCGTTGAAGCTATGAAAACATGTAAAGACATTTTAATAACTTATGGAGGACATCCTCAAGCATCAGGTTTTAGATTAAAAAACGAGAATTTGGAAGAATTTAAAGATCGTTTAAATAAATATTTTAATAAAGTATGAAGCATATAATAATTTATACTGATGGCGCTTCACGAGGAAATCCAGGGAAAGCTGCAATTGGAGTGGTTTTTTGCAATGAAAAGGAACAAGAAATTAAAAAATTCGGGGAATATCTTGGAGACAACTTAACTAATAATGATGCTGAATATATGGCCGTGATTTTTGCCTTTAAAAAATTTAAGGCAGTGTTTGGAAAAAAAATAGCGGAAGTGAGTGAGATTGAAATAAGGAGTGATTCAGAACTTTTGGTAAACCAAATGAATGGAAAATATAAAATTGAAAATGAAAAAATACAGAAATTTTTTATAGAAATTTGGAATTTAAAAGTTGATTTTAAAGGGGTGAAATTTAAAGCAATTCCAAGAGAGAAAAATAGGGAAGCAGATAGATTGGCAAATGAGGCATTAGACGGTGAATCGTCCAGCCAAAAATTATTTTAGAGCGAGAGAGGAAGTGAAATATTGTGAGCGAACTTATAATATTTTATTGACGAAAGAGTGATGAAAATATGCTGTGCATATTTTAAAATAGGTCGTAGCAGAAAGTACGCTATAGCGTACTTTCTGCGACAACGACCTTGACAGCAAGATAAAAAACAGGTAATATAAAATTGGATTAGCAAGGTGAGTGATTGCTCCGAGCGTAAGCGAGGGGAGGAAAGTCCGAACACCATCTTGCCGAAAGGCAGATAAAATAATAGCGGCTAACGGCCGTCCATAGTAATATGCGAGGTGCGAACAGTGACGCCAAAGTCGAAAGGCTGAGGAGTCCGCAAGGACTAGTTTGGTAGAAATACCAAAGTGAAACGGCTAAATCCTTATTGGGCGCAAGAACAAAGTCCCGCCCCCTAAGCAGTTAATTCTTATCAGGAAAAACCTGAGAGAACTCTTATAAATATATTTTCTTGAGTTCTTGAATTACAGCATAGGGGGCGGGATTAAAAGTAGTTCGCTTGATTCTGGTAGTAATGCCAAGAACAGACAGATAATCACACTTTGACTCGCTATGTTTGCTCAGTGTAAGCATAAGAGTCAAAAGACAGAATTCGGCTTACAGCCTTGCTGATCCAACAAAAAATTCGCTTTAAAGCGAATTTTTTGTTGCCGCAAAAGTTGTAAAATAAGTAAAAAAATATTAATATAAATTCATGGAAATTTTGCCAAATACAGGGAAAAATTTAATCATTGAGGTTGATGGCCGCAGATTTACCAGGTATCCTATAAGGACAAAATTAATTACATCAGAAGATAGTGATATAGTAGAAATTGTACAAGAGTACGCCGGAAAATATGTTGAGTCCGGCGATATTGTTTTTATAAGTGAAAAAGCAGTTGCAATAACGCAGGGTAGGTCTTATCCTTTGGAAAAAGTTAAGGCTAGTTGGTTGGCGCAATTTTTATCGCGCTTTGTAATGAAAACTCCTGTTGGAATTGGACTTGGTTCGCCCCAAACTATGCAGTTAGCCATTGAAGAGGTTGGTGTAGCGCGAATTCTTACAGCCGCGATTATTGGGGCTCTTGGAAAAATAGTGGGTATTAGGGGCATTTTTTATATGATAGCGGGACATGGTGCTAGATCCATTGACGGAGCAGTTCCCTATGCTATACCGCCTTATAATACGTATGTTTCAAAAGGGCCACTAAATGCCAGTGAAGTTTCAGAAAAAACCAGAGTACTTATTTTAGAAAAAATAAGTACTCGGATGAGTACTCAAGATTTGAGTGCTCTGGTTTCAAAAAAAAAAGACATTGGAGTTGCCATTGTGGATGCTAATGATATTGGAGTAAATATTTTGGGAGCTAGTAAGGGAGTAGATAAAAAATTAGTCGCAAAAATTATTAAAGATAATCCTTTAGGGCAATCAGATGAACAAACTCCGATTGGGATAATACGGGAAATTCCAATAATAAATACAGGTCTACGAAAGGCAGAGTTATCAGATATACAAAATCTCTCTACAATAACTAGACTGTTGCATATTAATATTCCCCATTTTTTATGGGATGAAGAAAAATTCATAAAAAAGCAAATTAAACAAGGAGAATATTTTTTAATAGAAAATAATGGAGTAGTGGTGGGAGCAATGAGTTTACGAGCGCGCAATAGTAAAATACATATCGAAACTTTAGTGGTAAAAGAAGAATTTCAATCAAAAGGGTTTGGCACTGAATTTATAGAATTTGCTAAAAAGTTTTCACTAGAAAATGGATATGATAAATTGCATGCTTATTCGTTTTTAGAATATAATATGGAGAAATTTTATTTAAAAAAGGGTTTTATTAAGCTTGGCCATCTTGGTTATTATAAAAATTGTCCTTATCAGTGTTTTGAAATGAAGATTAATAACCCTGAAAGTATTTCGTAATTCAAGGGAATAATATTTTATGATCCAAAAAATTCTTAATACGCAAACTAAGTCAGTTTCTTTATCCACCATAATTTTGGCTGCTTTTTATGTGGCTTCAGGATTATTAGGATTATTAAGGGATCGTTTGCTTTTTGGAAAGTTTGGCGCCGGCAACGAGCTGGATGTATATTATGCCGCTTTTACTATTCCCGATTTAATAGCTTTAATTTTGGTATTTGGGGCTATTTCAGCCGCCATTATCCCTATTTTTAGCGGATACTTGGTGAAATCTAAAGATCATGCGTGGGAATATACATCAGCTCTTTTAAATGTTTTTTTAACCTGTTTGATTATTGTATGCGGTGTGCTTATTATTTTTGCTCCATTATTTGTAAAATTTACTGCTCCAGGGTTTTCTCAAGAAAAACAAGAAACAACAGTTATGCTAATGCGAATTATGTTTTTAAGCCCCATTATTTTAGGTTTGAGCAATATAGTAAGCGGTATTTTACAGGTGTTTCACCGATTTTTAGTGACAGCTTTGGCGCCGTTAATGTATAACTTAGGCATTATTATCGGCATTGTATTTTTTGTGCCTTTGTTTGGAATTAAGGGCTTAGCATTTGGTGTAGTTCTTGGAGGGTTATTACATTTAATAATACAAATTCCTGCATTTTTACATTCGGGTTTTAAATATAAAAGAATTTTTAATTTTGGACACGAAGGCGTTTTAAAAACATTAAAACTTATGATACCCAGATCGCTTGGATTGGGAGCGGGTCAAATTAATACTATTGCCACTACCGCTATTGCCTCAACATTACTTGCTGGAAGCGTAGCGGTATTTAATTGGACGAATAATTTTTCAAATATGATTATTAGTGTTATAGGAGTATCTTTATCAACAGCTATGTTTCCATCATTATCATTAGCGTATTTGAAAGAAAATAAAAGGGAATTTGAAAAAAAGTTTACAAGTACTTTTTTGCAGATGCTTTTTTTTATGGTTCCTGTGGGAATGTTGCTATTTATACTGCGCGCTCAATTGGTGAGAATTATTTTGGGCACAGGTAGATTTAATTGGACAGACACTCGACTTACGGCAGCTTGTCTTGGTATTTTTGCTATTGGATTATGTGGTCAGGGGCTTATTTTTTTACTTTCTAAAACATTTTACGCGGCGCACAATACTAAAATACCCGCTATTATTTCGGTTCTCACCGTAGCTTTTAATATTTTGATGAGTTTATTTTTAGTATGGCTACTTAGTCTTCATGGATTATTTTTTAATATAGTTCAAGTATTATTGAGGTTAGAAGGCATTGATAATATTGGAGTTATTGGATTAGCTTTAGCATTTTCTGTAACCGGAATTACTGAAGCATTGCTATTACTAATTTTGTTATATAAAAAATATAGAATATTTAATATAAAGTACGTGGGCATCGTTTTTGGAAAAATAATTATTGCCACAATTATTTCAGGAATATTAGCCTTTGCGGTCCGCCAATACTTAGTTTACTTTAATATTGTCCAATTGCAAAAAACTTTTGGAGTATTTTTGCAATTAGTACTAACGGGCATTGTGGGTTTATGTTCATATATTATAGTGTTATACTTTTTAAAATCAGAAGAGTTAAAAAATATAAAACAGCTATTTTTTAGACCGTAGCATAAAGTACGCTATAGCGTACTTTATGCTACGGTCTATGTTTTGTTATGAGCCAAGAACATATTAGAAATTTTTGTATCATTGCCCATATTGACCATGGAAAATCAACTTTGGCTGATAGGCTTTTAGATATGACAAAAACCATTGCTACTAATAAAATTACGGCGCAGTTTTTAGATAGTATGGAATTAGAAAAAGAAAAAGGGATAACGATAAAATTAAAACCAGTGCGAATGAGCTATACGCTAAATGCTAAAAGCTATACGCTAAACCTAGTGGATACTCCCGGCCACGTCGATTTTTCATATGAAGTTTCTCGTTCGCTAGCGGCGGTTGAAGGAGCAGTATTATTGGTGGATGCCACTCAAGGCATTCAAGCGCAAACTTTGGCAAATATTGAATTGGCTAAAAAACAACACTTGGTAATTATTCCTGTGGTAAATAAAATTGATATGCCCGCGGCTCGTGTTGAAGAGTCATGCCAGGAATTGGCAAATGTGCTTTCAATATCACCCGACGATGTCATAAGAATTTCCGCTAAAAATGGGGTGAACGTTGAGCAAGTGTTACAAGCTGTGGTAGAAAAAATTCCGAGCCCAGAAGTAAAAAATAAAGGAGCCGAACAAAAACCCTTCCGCGCGCTCATTTTTGATTCTACCTACGATCCTTTCAAGGGAGTGCTAGCGCTCGTCAGAGTTGTTGATGGTTCAATTAAAGACCGAGAAAAAATTGAATTAGTGGCGACAAAAACTCAAGCTGAAATAAAAGAACTTGGATATTTAAACCCTGCAATTAGTCCGCAAAAAGAAATTTTTGCTGGTGAAATCGGTTATATCGCCACCGGTATAAAAGAGCCGGGTAAAGTTCGTGTGGGGGATACTATCGTTAAATTCGAAATTCGAAATTCGAAATTCGAAATTCCGGCTCTTCCTGGGTATCAAGAACCAAACCCGATGGTCTTTGCTAGCTTTTACCCAGAAAATCCGGAAGAATTTGATGTGCTTAAGGTTGCGCTAGGAAAATTAAAACTGCAGGACCCGGCTTTAGTCTATGAAGCTGAAATGAAAGAAGCTTTGGGTCGCGGATTTCGCTGTGGATTTTTAGGCACGCTTCACGTTGAAATTATTTCAGAACGGCTGGAAAGGGAATTTAACTTGGGATTGGTCATTTCAACGCCATCAGTAATTTATAGAATTTTTGATAAAAAAAACCAAGAAAGGGTAATTTACTCGGCTTCCGATTGGCCTGATCCTTTTAGTATAGAAAGTATGCAAGAGCCATGGGTTTTGTTGGAAATTATTGCGCCATCTAGTTATTTAGGAAAACTCATGGAAGTACTAAAAGATGTGCGGGGAAACTATTTAGAAACTAATTATTTATCAGCTGAAAGGGCGATTATAAAATATGAGGCGCCGCTACGCGCCATTGTGGCAAACTTGTATGACAAAATAAAAAGCACTAGTCAGGGGTACGCGTCGCTTAACTACACGATGCTTGGGTATCGACCAGCAGTATTGGTAAAAATGGAAATTTGGATTGCCGGCCGCGCCGAAGAAGCTTTTAGTCGTATTGTAGAAGAAGGAGATGCCTATGAACAAGGCAAAAAATTAGTAGAAAAATTAAAAGAAGCGCTACCTCAACAACAGTTTATGGTCGCCATTCAGGCAGTAATTGGCGGAAAAGTAATTGCGCGAGAAACCATTTCAGCCCGCCGCAAAGACGTTACGGGTTATTTGTACGGCGGCGACAAAAGTCGCAAAAAGAAGCTTCTTGAAAAACAAAAGAAAGGCAAAAAGTTAATGAAAGACAAAGGTACTGTCAACATCCCCAGCAAAACGTTTTTAGAAATCTTTAGGTCATAATCAATCAATAAAGCTTTATAAAACTAAATCAAATAATATGCAAAAACGAACACTTAGGCAAATCACACAATCTCTAAAAGAACTCTCAAAAAAGGGATGGATTAAGTCTAATAGAAGTCATAATACCGGAATAGGGAAAACTTTAGAAGATCATCTTAATATAACAGAAAACAATATTGCTCTGCCAGATTTTGGAGTAATGGAGTTGAAATCTCAAAGATTTGATACTCTTTCAATGATGACTTTATTTACAAAGAGTCCCGAGGGTATTACTAATACTGAAATTCGAAAGCGTTTTGGTTATCCTGATAAAGAATTTCCTAAAATTAAGATACTTCATCAAACTATATCAGGTGGCAAAAGAAACGCTATGGGTTTTCAGACTAAGATTGATGAGAAAAAAGGTAAATTACTAATTCTTAAAAAAGGAGAACTTCTAGGATATTACAGTTTGACATTTTTAAAACAGAAAGCGATAGAAAAAATAGGGAATGGTTTAATATTAGTTCGTGCCCAAACAAAAAAGATTAGGAGAAATGAATATTTTCATTATAAGGATGCATATTTTCTAAAAGAAATTGATCCTACGAAATTTCTTGCTCACTCAAAGTATGATATTCGTCTAGGCGTATACCATAGTGGTAAAAATGTAGGGAAACCACATGATCATGGTTCTGCATTTCGTTTGACTGAAAAATCTTTGCCACTTTTATTTAAAATTCACAAGAAAATCCTCTAGTTTTTTCTAAGTATTACTATACTTTCCTTATTCATTGTTTCCTCCAAAGCACCGACGATGTTTGTTGGAGAATTTTTGATTGGCATTCTTTTGCCCGGAATATTACGGACAATGATATTTTCACAAGTAAATCCTATTTTTTCTGCTAATTCGGCGATAATAAAATCGGTAGGAATTCTCACTTGTTTAACTAATCTATTTCCAACAACAAGACAAAAATACTTTTTTGGTTTAAGTATTTGGTATGCTTGTCTTAAGCAATCATTTAATCCAAGATTAAAGCTCAACACATCTCTTGCCCTTGCTTCGTCTTGTTTTACAATTTTTTCTAATGATTCTTTTATATAACTTGATGAAAGTGAGTGGATTAAATTTTTTGTAGCTTTGCCTCCGAGAAGATTGTTATCTACACTAGAAGCATCATTTGGATTTTCGAACATATCAATCCATTGAGAAGAAAGCCTGGAAAACTGTCCATAAGCAACCGTAGTACGACTATCGCCATAAGGAGGAGAAGTAATAATGCAATCAATAGAATTTGCTTTAATCCCATTGTCTTTTGACGAATCGCCGTAGATTATTTTTGTCCAAGAATCCTTTTTTACATCTTTGTAAAAATCAGTCATTCCTGCGATATTTTTTTCTGCGTGCTTACGAAATATACTAATGACATCCGGATTGTGTTTTTCCAATTTGTCAATTTTAACTCGAACTAATTTAAATTCTCCAGTATTTGTATTTGAGGAATAGCGAACTGTTTCACTAAAGGCAACCATTAAAAAATTTTGAATTGTTTTGTCTTTTATTTCTTGTATAGCTTTCTTTAGTTTCGTTAGTTTAACTATTACCTTTTCCTTGAACCAAAAATTAATATTCTTAAAATCAGGCCTTTCTATTTCGTTATCTTTAATCTTTTGCACTCTATTAAGTAAAGCGATATACTCTTTTGTTAACTTTTGAGGATTAATTGGAGTTGTTTTTGCTTTAGCAAGAAAAATAGCCAATGGATTAAGATCAATGCCATAGGCGTTTCTTCCTATTAATCTGCTTTCAACTAAAGCTGAACCAGAGCCACAGAAAATATCACAAATAGTATCGCCTTCCTTGCTATATGTTTCTAATAATCTTCGCCCGACTTGTGGAATAAACATTGCTGGATAAGTATGTATTCCGTGCGTGTGCGATTTTGTTTTTTCTCCTTTGTAATCCCATGAATAATCTATGTGGCGAATATATTTTTCCTTAAAACTACGCTCTTCAATTTTTGGCTCAAGGTTGCGTATGATTTTTACAACAACGCCCCGCACTTCAATTTCTTTACGGTAAATTGGTAACATATTTTGATTACCCGGCTGTAGTCTGAACTGATTTCTTTCACGGTAGATTTTTTTAAGAGTTGCCGAGTTATCATCAATTATAGCAACTACAGTTTGCCCATTTTCAGCGATTGATTGTTTCTTTAGAACTACTATATCGCCATCAAAAATTCCGTCATCGATCATGCTGTTCCCGGATACTCTTAATGCATAATAGTCTTTTATTTTTCCTATTCCGTTATCGGGGATCGAGATAGTTTCGCCCATAATTTCAATTGCTTCAATCGGTTGTCCTGCTGCGATAGTTCCTAATACGGGGATTTCTATCAGTCTTGTATTATTTTTTTCTATTATTTCTATGGCTCTAGCGCAGTGTTCAGTTTTACTTAAATAGCCCCCTTTTTTTAGATTTTCTACATGTTGGTGTACTGTGGATTTCGCCAATTTAAAATGCTTTCGCATGTCTTCTAAAGAGGGCGGGTAGTCATACTTTTTGAGATAGTTTTTTATGTAAATCAGAATCAGTTTTTGCTTTGGAGTTAATGTAGTTGACATGGTATTTTGTAAAATGATAATATTATATAATTATACCGAACATTTACCGAACATAAAAGTCAGTCGATGTGGATAACTTTAATATTAAATAATTTAACATGACAAAAGAAAAAAACAATCCAACGGAAATAAAAAAGATTAAAGAAATAAGTGATCAAAAAGATACGTTGGTTGAAGTTCACTTTCCTGATAAGATTAATATTGAATTAGTACAAGCAAACGAATTGCGTCATTACGAAATTTTTACGTGGTCAGCTTCTTTGTTGGCGACTATAGCAGTTGGATTTTGGGTTGGTTATTTTACTACTGGCCCCAAGAGCAATCAATTACTTTGGACTGCAATAGCGTTTTCAATACTCTTTCTGGTTTCTTTGGGTATGGCTATTTACTATAGGACAAAAGTTTATCATGGTAGCTTAATTAAGACTTCAACACTTTCTGAGTTTAAATTAAAAGAATAATCGTGAAAAAAGTTATGGATGAAGCAAAATATAAAATTTATGAAAACATTGTTTTATTGGTTATTGTATTGTCGGTAATTTATCCAATTAATAGTAACTATTTAGTAGAAAAAGAAAAATACCCAGATGTTCCCGTTGAGCAGAGGCAAGTTTTTCCAATAAGACAGCTCTTTTTTGGGGGTGCAAGTGCATCTGCATTTATTGTTTCAACTGATTCCGATATAGCTACTAATTATCCATATAAAAGCTATGACCGAAGTTAAACAAGATAAATATAGCGCGATATGGGTTTCATATTCCTCAATTGGGGACTTTTTGAAGTGTCCTCGGGGTTACTTTTTAAAAAATATTTACCGAAACGAAAGGAATCGGAAAATAAATGTAGTAAGTCCTTCGCTTTCGCTGGGAAGCGCGGTTCATGAAGTGCTAGAAGGATTATTAAATTATAAAGCAGAAGAGCGGGCATTGCAGCCGTTGGGAGCGCAATTTGAAGAAAATTGGAAAAAGTTTTCGGGTAAGCAAGGAGGGTTCAAGACCAAAGAAGAAGAGACCGAAGCAAAAGCGAGGGGATTGGCAATGATTGCGCGGGTGGCAAAAAATATGGGGCCACTTTTGCATAAAGCCGTAAAACTACCGCCGCACGCAAATGATATGCCGCCGAATTTTATTTTATCAGAAGAAGAAAATATTGTTTTGTCCGGTAAAATTGATTGGTTGGAATATGTTGAAGCTGATGATAGTGTGCGAGTGATTGATTTTAAAACTGGTAAAAAAGATGAGGATCAAAATTCTTTACAGTTGCCAATTTACACCTTACTTTTAAATGCTTTGCAAAAGCGAAAAGTATCGGGCGCGACCTATTGGTATCTTGAAAGAAACGATACACCAACTAATGTGGCGCTTCCTAATATTGTGGTGGCGAGAGAAAAAGTTTTGGAAGCCGCTATGAAAGTTAAAAAAGCGCGGGAAGTGGGAGTTTTTGAATGCCCGCGTAGAGTTGGGGGATCTGCCCTGAGTCGCGCCGAAGGGTGTTTTGCTTGCAGAGATTTTGAGAAAATTTTGCGGGGTGAAGCTGAATTAGTGAAAGTAGATGAAGTAAGGCGAACAGAATTGTATATGGTTTAAAAATTGCGCCTATATTCTAAAATGACTAGTTGCAAGGTAATTATTTAAAACCCTTGACAAGGTTATGTTTAAGTGATACAATAAGCCATAGTGAAAACCAGCACTTTTACAGCTAAATTCACCCAGACACCATGTGTCTGGGTACACCCAAAAAGCAGTCGTAGCCATAAGCCAATAATCACATTGTTGTTTTATGGCTATGACTGCTAATATCGGCAGACCCAAGCGCTACCTTTTCCCAAGAAAGGGATGACGACATGGCTTCTACCATGACCGCATCAGAGCAATCGATGACCGACGGCCAGATCGACAACATTGTCGACAAGTTCCGCGCCGCACTGCGCAAGCATCGTTCGGAATTTCCGCACGATGTCGTGCGGAACGTGCTCGGTCTGAAAAACCTTGGCATGGAATGCATGGCTCCCTTCCGCGCCCGCGTGGAAGCGATCAGTAACTTGATCACTCGCCG
>Ga0154929_117_pt1 | contig 24305 bp, 25 predicted proteins | sample RifCSPhighO2_01_FD_105897 | JGI IMG/M metagenome (GOLD analysis project Ga0154929, IMG submission 105897) | Candidatus Staskawiczbacteria bacterium RIFCSPHIGHO2_01_FULL_34_27
TTTCCAGAAAATTTATAGAAATATCTCTTTTTAATATAAAATTATTAAAATATAGCGTTATTGCCGGACTTTTTAGCTATGTGATGTTTTGGGTTATGCGCCTTCCATTCATTTGGCATCTTAATGTTTTTTATTCTTTTGCCATAGGAGCGTTTATATACTGTATGCTATGCCTCTTGTTTTATAAGATTTACAAAAATTCTAATTTTTTTAACAATGACAAAGGAATTTAACCCGCCACTACCAGTTGGCCAAAAGGTCAATGGTGAGGGGGCAAGAAAAATTAAAGTTGCGTATTTTTATACTATTTTTAGAAATGCCGCGATGGCGCGGTGGGTAAGAAATATCACTGACAACATTGATCAAAGTAAGTACGCAGTATCATTTGTTGGTTTAAACATAGAAGAAAGTTTTACGCGAGAAATCCCAAAGGACATTTGCGTGGTAAATTTGGGCAACTCATATATTCCAACCTCGCTTTTTAAATTAATAATATATCTTAGAAAAGAGCGTCCGGATATTTTTGTTGCTGCTTTTCCTCATATTAATGTTCTTGCCATGATGGCAAAAGTTCTTTCGGGAGTAAAAGTAAAAGTTATTTTGACAGACCACAATCATTTTTTTGGCCTTGTCCGTAACGCCAGAAGTTTATATCGCAGGTTTTTTGGGGTGTTTATTCTGCCACACTTAATGCGGATTTTTTATCCCTTATCTGATGTAGTTATTTGCGCCTCACAGGGAGTGGCGGAAAGTATTTTAGAGGTGGTTAAGATTCCTGAAAAAGTTAAGGTAATATACTATCCTGTGGCGACTGATAGAATCCAAGAATGGGCACAAGAACCAGTAGGTCATCCTTGGTTTTTGAATTCAGAAATTCCAGTTGTCCTAGCGGCGGGTAGACTGCTAAATCAAAAAGATTTTCCCACTCTGCTTCGTGCTTTTGCCATGGTGGTTAAAACTATGTCAGCGCGCTTAGCTATTTTAGGCGAAGGAAAAGACCGGGGAAAACTAGAAAAACTTGCCGAAGAACTTGGAATTTCTGATAAGGTTGTGTTTCTTGGATTCCAAATAAATCCCTTCAAATATATGAAGAGAGCTACGGTTTTTGTCCTCTCTTCTTTACACGAAGGGTTTGGGAATGTGTTAGTTGAGGCCATGGCATGCGGCACACCAGTTATTTCAACTGATTGTAAGTCAGGCCCCAGTGAAATTATTGACAATGGAAAAAGCGGAATTTTAGTTCCCGTAGGAGATTATCAGTCTTTATCAAAAGCAATTATTAGGGTTTTGTCAGATGCTTCTTCGCGCCAACATTTTTCTTTGGAGGGCGTAAAAAGAGCAAGATATTTTTCAGTAGAAAAAAATATAAAAGGATACGAAGATGTTTTCGAGCAATTAATGAAATAGACCTGTTGCGTAGTAAGCTTTCGTACGAAAATTGAAGATTTTGAGTTAAGATATGCAGTTTGTAGTAAAAGCTTACTACGCAACAGGTCCAATTAACCAGTTAAATATGACTCCATTAGTTTCAGTAATTTTACCTACTTATAATAGAGATAAAAATATTGCCAAGGCCATAGAAAGTGTTTGGAGGCAAAGTTATAAAAGCCTGGAATTGATTATCGTCAATGATGCCTCGACCGACGCTACGGCCGAATTAGTTGGTAATCTTGCTAAATATAATCCAAAAATAACTATTTTACACAATGAAATGAATGTGGGTATAGTTGCTTCTTTAAATAAAGGCATTAATGTGGCGCGGGGCAAATATATTGCTCGTTTAGATGATGATGATGTTTGGTGTGATGATAAAAAAATAGAAAAACAAGTAGATTTTTTAGAAAAAAATCCGGGATATTGCTTAGTGGGAGGTGGTGTGATAAAAATAAATAAAAATAATAAAGAAATTGTGCGGTATTTGTTGCCAAAAGAAGATGAATATATCAGAAAAACAATTTTAATTAATAACGCATTTGCCCATACCACCGTGCTTTTCAGAAAAGATACTTTTTTAAAAGTAGGAGGTTATGATGAGCGGTTCTGTTTTATAGAAGATTGGGATTTATGGTTAAAAATGGGAAAAGTAAGTAAATTTTATAATTTCCAAGAATTCTTTGTATTGTATTTAGACCAAGAGCATGACGACCCGTATCATTATAGAAATTATAAAATAAGAAGAAATGTAAAGATTAATATGGAACTAAGGAAAAAGTATATGGATAGTTACCCTCATTATAAGAAAGCTATTTTATTTTGCTACGCTAGTTATTTTTATTCATTTATACCTTTTAGAAAAAAATTAGGGCCTATCATTTTTCAAATAAGAAAATTAATTTTTGGCTCACCGCCATATAAATATTCCCATAAAAATAAATCTTTTAAAAATGAACAATAAGGTAAAGAAAATTTTAATCACAGGATCCAGCGGCATGATAGGTACCTGTATTTTTGAAAAGCTTTTAGAAAAAAATTACGATGTTATTGGTTTTGATAGGAATCGTAACGCATGGAACAGCAGTTTAAACCGCCTGACTATCATGGGAGATTTATTAAAAAAAGAAGACGTAGAAAAAATCCCGACTCCTATTGATATGGTTGTTCATTTAGCGGCGAACCCAAGAGTTTATGATTTGGTGGTAAATCCGGATTTGGCATTGGAAAACATAATTACCACGTATAACGTTTTAGAGTTTGCCAGAAAGAATGACGCAAAAAGAGTTATTTTTTCTTCCAGCAGAGAAGCATATGGAAACAAAAAAGAAGTTATTTCCAAAGAAGCCGATGTTGATATCCAGCGGTGCGAAAGCCCTTATGCGGCAAGCAAAATTTCAGACGAAGCCCTAATCTATTCTTACGCTAAGTGCTACGGTGTAGATTATATTGTCTGCCGATTTTCCAACGTGTATGGCATGTATGACCAAAGCCAAAGGTTTATTCCGCTGATGCTTAGGAAGATGAAAAAAAACGAAGATATTGAAATTTTTGGAAAGGATAAAATACTTGATTTTACCTATATTGATGATTGTGTAGAAGGAATTATTAAGTGTATAGAAAAATTTGATAAGATAAAAAACAATACATTTAATATCGCTTTTGGAAAAGGCTCAAAGCTTATTGATGTGGCCAAACTAATTAAAAAAAACTTGCAAAGCAAAAGCCGGATTTTGCTGGGAAAGAACCGGCAAGGGGAAGTGGTAAAGTTTGTTGCTGATATTTCCAAAGCCAAAAAAATGCTGGGGTATAAGCCAGCGTATAGTTTAAAAGAGGGAATTAAGCTATCTATTGATTGGTATGCTAAGAGTGATGGTAGGTAATGAAAAATTTCTGTATTTATTGACCCTATTTGACCCCTATTGACTTTCGGTTTGTAGGGGTCTATTATTAGATTATGGCAGAAGAAATTAAACCGGAAAAAATATATACCCCGAAAGAAGCCCGTGATTTTTTGAAAGTCAGTGAAAGCACAATGAAAAGAATGCTCAAAAGCGGTATTATACAAGCATATAAAGTAAGCGGACAGTATAGAATTTGGGGAAGAGATATTTTAAAAATAGTTTCTCCCGAAGCCGTTATGAAAGGAGATAGAGTTTATTTAAATATAAAGGAAAAAGTTAAAAATACCATCAAAAAATGGTAAAAATTTATTGCTTAAGGAAGAAGCCTTAAATATAAAAATATGAGTTTAGACAACAAAACAATTTTAATTACGGGTGGCACCGGTTCGTTCGGTCAGAAATTCACTGAAACAGTGCTTAAAAACCATAATCCTAAAGCCATAAGGATATTTTCCCGTAGTGAATATTTGCAATGGGAAATGGCGCAAAAATTCAAAGATGAACGATTGAGGTTTTTTATTGGAGATATACGGGATAAAGAACGTCTTTCTCGCGCAATGAATGGCGTGGATATTGTGGTTCATGCAGCGGCGCTAAAACAAGTCCCAATTGCCGAGTTTAACCCCATGGAAGCAATTAAAACGAATATTAATGGAACTGCTAACGTGGTTGATGTTGCAATTGACAATGGAGTTGAAAAAGCCATTTTAATCAGCACTGATAAAGCGGTAAATCCGGTAAATCTTTATGGTGCCACTAAACTATGTGCGGAAAAGTTATTTATTCAGGCAAATGCCTATGTTGGCTCACGCAAAACCAAATTTAGTTGTGTGCGATATGGCAATGTGGTAGGAAGCAGGGGAAGCGTAGTGCCTGTGTTTTTAGAGCAGAAAAAAACAGGAACACTAACGGTTACTGATGAAAAAATGACAAGATTTTGGATAACTTTGGAACAGGGAGTGGCCTTAGTTATAAACTCCATTGCCTCTATGTATGGAGGCGAAATTTTTATTCCAAAAATTCCAAGCATGAAAATTATGGATTTAGTCAAAGTAATTTCTCCAGAAGCCCAAGTAAAAATAACCGGTATAAGGCCTGGAGAAAAATTACATGAAATACTTCTAACCGCCGACGAAGCACGACATTCTTTAGAATTTGATAGTTATTTTATCATTGAGCCAGAATTTGCTTTTTGGAAAAAAGAAAGTTTAAAAGAAGGCAAGACTTTTGTGGAAGGATTTAATTATTCCAGCGACAATAATACCCAATGGTTTAAACAGGAAGATTTTAAAAAATTAGTAAATGAATTGTAGGGAATATTTTTCAAAACAATAACGGACTATGGGAAAAGATATTTTAACAGATGACGAGCAGAAAATTTTGATAGGAATACTTTATAATTATTTAACCTTTGGAACTACGTTAGAGGTTTTCGGCGAATTGACAATAGATGGAATTAAAAGGGTCAATAGTTTAAGAAACATCTTTTCTAAATTGATTGAAAAATTTTCTTTAGCCGAAAATATAGATGAAGACACTTATTTAACGTTGGGATTGGTAAACTTCATACATAAGGCGTCTCTTGAGAAATTCAGCAGGAATGATAAAAATAAACATTTACAAAATAGGGCTAAATATTTTTTAAGTAAAAAAGATAAAAAATAATATGTTTGCAAAAACAATTAAAATAGGAGCAAGATTAGTGGGAGAGGGTCAGCCGGTATTTTTTATTGCTGATATTGGGGCTAACTTTGATAACGATATCAATAAGGCAAAAGAGCTGGCGCTGGCCGCGAAGGAAGCGGGTGTTGATTGCGTAAAAATCCAGAGTTTTTTGTCTGAAAAAATTGTTTCAGGTCCATCATTTGCCAAAATGCAATTAAAGGGTGTGCATGGGACTTGGGGTAAGCCAATCGACCAGGTTTTCAAAGAGGCTGAATTTCCAAGAGCTTGGCATAAAGAATTAATGGAATATTGCAAGAGTATTGGTATTATATTTTCTTCTGCGCCCTATGACTTTGAAGCAGTTGATTTGTTGGATAGTCTTGGGGTAGATTTTTTTAAGATTGGTTCTGGGGATATTGCATGGCTGGAAATATTAGAATATATTGCTAAAAAGGGCAAACCGGTTATTTTGGCTACCGGCGATAGCACTTTGGCTGAGGTTGACGAAGCGGTTCGCACCATAGAAAAAACCGGTAATAACCAATTGGTTTTACTTCAGTGCATTACCAATTACCCCTCAAAAATTGAAAGTGCTAATATCAATGTGTTGAAAAACTATCAAACCGCTTTTAATGTCATTACTGGGTATTCGGACCATTCACCGGGAGATATTGTCGTATTGGGTTCGGTTGCGCTAGGCGGCAAGGTTATTGAAAAACACCTTACGCTAAGCAAGCAAGGTGATGGGCCGGACCATCCTCATTCAATGGAACCGGAGGAGTTTAAACAGTTGATACAAAAAACAAGACTGCTAGAAAAGGCTCTGGGCGACACTAAAAAAGAAGTAGTTGGGGAAGAACAAGAGACGGTTATTGTCCAGCGCCGGTCTTTGCATGTGAAAAGAGATATTAAAAAAGGGGAAATAATTAGTTTGGAAGATATTATTGAGTTAAGGCCGGCAGTCGGCATTCTTCCAAAGCACAAGAATATTGTTGCGGGACGGAAAGCAAAAAGTGATATGTTAAAATATGAAGCAATTTATTGGGAAAATCTTGAATAAAAGTACCATTATTTTAGAAAATATAAAATTACTATTTGTCGTAAATAATGAAAAACTCCGAATATCTGATGTGATTGTTTGCCTAGAAGGGGATAATAATTTAAGGGTAGATAAATCTTATGAGCTTTTCTTAAAAGGGTTAGCTCCGATTATTCTTGTTTCTGGTGGTCTTGAAAATTATCCTGGAAGTATCCATGCAAGAGATATGAAAAATTATCTTGTTGGAAAAGGTGTATCAGAAGACAGGATATATTTGGAAGAAAATTCTCAGAACACGTATGGCCAAGCAAGAGAAGTGATGAAAATAATACGGGAAAAAAATTGGGGAAAAGTAATTTTAGTAGCTTCGGAATTTCATCAACTGAGAGCATTTCTTACTTTTTTAAAGGAGCGGGGCGATTATCCGGTTATCATATTAAATGCCCCATCAAAAAAGTCTTGGTTTAACAAGAGTCTTGGCATAATTCGCTGGAAGCTTCTTGTGGGAGAATTTAAAAAAATCAAAGAATATCAAAAAAAAGGACATTTAGCTTCTATAAAAGAAGCCATAAACTATCAAAAATGGAAAGAACAACAAAATTAGAGACTGCCCAGAAAATAATGGGCAAAAACTTTATAGGCCCAGAAGAATTGGTGAAAATAAGCCAATTCTTAAAAATTGCAATTCCTAAAGGGTTTCCAAATGTGCCCTTTGAAAAAAGTTTTTTAAAAAAAATAAAAAAAGATTACATTTTAATTTTGGGAATTAGCAAAGATAAAAACGGAAAAGCATTGACTATCAATAGAATGCGTGAGATTTTTGGCACAGACCCAAAAAAGTCAGAACCTTGTTTTTATAATCAGGATTGGTATCTAAAAGAAAAATTTGCCGACAAGGAAACATTGGATTTTAATTGGTACTTGATTAGCAAAAAAGTGGAAGATAAAACTAGGAGCAAAGACCCGAATACTATTATAAAAAATTTAAATAATAAGCAATCCTTGCCTTCAGCAGTTTTGTCTGCGTTCACCTTTTTTACTTATTATTTATTAAAAAGAGGAATTTTATGGGAAAAAGATTTTATTTGGTGTAAAGACCAAGATGCAAATGGTGATCGTATTTATGTTGGCAGATATAAGGATGTTAAAAAAATAAATAAAAACGGATTTAATATCCATAGGCATTTATCAATCAGGCATTATTATGGATTTGCTCCAGAATATTGCCCTGAATTTAAAAGTTAAGTTGATGTAAAGCAAAAGCCGATGAAAGAAAAAGAAATGAAAAAATTACGAGACTTATTTAATTTAAAAAATAGAATAGCCATAGTGACCGGTGGACTCGGGCACCTTGGTTTTGCTATGACGGAGACACTTTTGGAACTTGAGGCACAAGTTATAGTAACTTGTACTAAAGAAGAATTAAAGGATAAAGAAGCACAGAAGAAATTACAGTATTTAAAAAATAATTACAGAAAAGTTTCTGCTTCTGTTATTGATTTTGCAGATAAAAAATCGGTTGTTACATTTTTCGGTTCAGTTAAAAAAGTTGATATTTTAATTAATAATGCGGTTGTGTGGTCAAAAAAAGTCGCAGACAAAACAGACGCAGAAATTTTTGATGATGGGATTGACGGAACGCTTTCTCCGGTTTTTTTATGCAGCAAGTTATTTTTTAGCATTTGCAAAGGCAAGGGGGTTATTATAAACATTGGTTCAATGTATGGGGTAGTTTCCCCTGATTGGAGAATATACGAGCAAAATAATTTTTCAAGTCCTGCAAGCTATGCTGTGGCCAAGGCGGGGGTAATACAACTTACAAAATATTTAGCAAGCTATTGGTCTAAATACGGCATGAGAGTCAATAGTATTTCACCGGGCTCTTTTCCTAAAAAAAATGTAATAAAAGATAAATTTTTTCACAATTCCTTAAAAAGTAAAACAATGCTTGGTAGAATTGGAGAGCCAGAAGATCTAAAAGGCATTGTGGCGCTGCTTTCTTCCGATGCCTCAAGTTATGTTACAGGTCAAAATTTTATTATTGATGGCGGATGGACAGCATGGTAGACGCTATCATCCAAGCAAGAATTAATTCAACAAGATTGCCTGGTAAGGTTTTGAAAGTTATTGCAGGAAAGCCACTACTTTTTTATGTAATAGAAAGATTAAAAAAGGCAAAAAATATAAAAAATATAATTTTGGCAATTCCTGATACTAAAAAAAACGACATACTGGAAAAGTTTGCCAAGAAAAATGATATAAAGTACTTTAGAGGCAGTGAAGATGACGTTCTTTCAAGATTCTATTTTGCCACAAAACAATTTAACTCAAAAAATATTTTAAGAGTATGCGCTGACAGGCCGTTACTCGACCCAATTTTAATAGATTTTGTAATTGATAAATATTTTGAGTGCAATGCAGATTATATCTCAACCAGGATCAAACACACCTTTCCCGAGGGTCTGACTATTGAGGTTTTTAAATCGTCTGTTCTAAAAGAGGCTTTTAAAAAAGCTAAAGAGCCAAGCCAAAGAGAACATGTGACCCCATATATATATGCAAATGCACAGAAGTTTAGCATAGCCAGCGTGGAAAACGAAGAAGACCTTTCATCTATGAGGTGGACCATAGATGAAAAAAGAGATGTTGATTTTTTAAAAGTTCTTTTAAAAAATAAAAGTATTTTTTCTTTTAAAGAGATAACAGAATTTTTAAAAAAAACCCCTAAAATTACAAAAATAAATTCAAAAATAAAACAGGTTATTTTAAAAGAACAAGAGAAAAAGGATTTTAATTATAGATTTGTGTTCAAACATTAAAGATAATTTTAAATAATACGATGATTGCAATTATAGATTATGGTTTAGGAAACTTGACTTCCGTAAAGAACGCGTTAGATTTTTTGGGGATAGAATCCCAAATAACTAATGATATTCAAAAAATCCAAAAAGCAGATAAAATAATTTTACCTGGAGTCGGTGCATTTGGTTATGGGATGGAAAATTTAAAAAAGTTGGATTTAATAGAAGTTTTAAATAAAGAAGTGATAGAAAATAAAAAACCGTTTTTAGGGATTTGCTTAGGAATGCAGCTTATATGCAAAAAAAGTTATGAGGAAGGAGTGTTTGAAGGGTTGGGGTGGATTGACGCACAGGTCGTAAGATTTAGCTTAGAGGGTGAAAAGTTATTAGTTCCCCATGTTGGCTGGAATGAAGTTAGGTGTAATCTCTCATCACCTATTTTAACCGGAGGCAATAAGGAGCAAACATTTTATTTTGTCCATAGTTATTACGTAGATATTAAAGATAAAAGCGTTGTGGTTGGTTGGTGTGATTATGGATCCTCATTTCCAGCGATCATACAAAAAGAAAATATTTTCGCCGTTCAATTTCATCCAGAAAAAAGTCAGACAGAGGGGTTAGAAATATTACGGAAATTTTCGACTCTTTAGAGGAAAAAACCCCGCCCCCTATGCCTATGTATTATGTATATGTTTTAAAAATTAATAATGAATTTTACATAGGATATACTGAAGATCTGAAAAGGAGATTCCAACAGCATAAAGCTAAAGGCAAAGTAGAGTTGGTTTACTATGAAGCATATTTATTAAAGAGTTCAGCTACACAAAGGGAAAAGAAATTAAAACATTATGGCAGTGCCTGGCGTGCTCTAAGGGAAAGAATAGCTTAGAGGGCGGGGTGCTCGTAAACTCGCATGCTTAAAAAAAGATTAATCCCTTGCTTGTTTTTAAAAAATGGACACTTAGTAAGAAGTGAAAAGTTTTCCTACCATCAATTATTGGGAGATCCGATTGCTCAGGTTGAAAGGATTAATTCTTGGTCTGCAGACGAATTAATTTATATTGATATTAGCAATGATGATTACTATGATTTACGACGGGATGATAAAAAAACAAAAAGTATGGGTAATATTTATGATATTATTGAAAGGGTTTCGAAAACTTGCTTTATTCCACTTACATTTGGAGGCAATATAAAAACAATTGAAGATATTAAAGAAAGATTGAGAAGAGGAGCTGATAAGGTGGTAATAAATACCATAGCATTTGAAAACACGGATTTTATCGGTGAATCCGCAAAAGTTTTTGGTAGACAATGCATAGTTGTTGGAATTGATGTAAAAATTAATTCTAAAAAAGAATACGAAGTGTATGTGGGGCATGGTAAGATATCCACTGGCTTGCATCCTGTAGTCTGGGCCAGGGAAGTAGAAAAAAGGGGGGCTGGCGAGATTTTTTTAAATTCAATAGATAGAGACGGGACTGCCAAGGGTTATGATATAACATTAATTAAAATGATTGTTGATAGTGTGTCAATACCGGTCATTGCTTGTGGTGGAGTGGGAATATTTGAGCATTTTATTGATGGCATAAAAGAGGGTGGAGTAAGCGCGGTGTCTGCAGGTAATATTTTTAATTTTACTGAAAATAGCATAATTCAAGCCAAAAAAACGTTAAAAAATGCAGGTATTGATATTAGACCTATTATTAAATTAGTTAATCATGGATAAGCCGCCAAAAGTAACATATTGCAGTAAGTGCGTTTACCCTTCTTCATCAGCGGTGCCTTTAGTTTTTGATGAAAATAATATTTGTAGCGGATGCAAAGTTTATGGTCAAGCAAAGGATATAAATTGGGATGAAAGAAAAGAGATGCTAAAAAAAATTGTTTCCCGGTATAAAAATAAGGGTAATTATGATTGTATTATTCCCGTGGGAGGAGGAAAAGATAGCTATTATCAAGCTCATTATGTAATAGAAGAACTGGGGCTCAAACCTTTGCTAGTTACCTATCATGGAAATAATTATATGGATGTTGGCGAGAGAAATCTTGAAAAAATGCGCCATGTTTTTGACACTGATCATATTATCTTTAGGCCAAGCGAAGTCATGTTAAAAAAGATAAATAAAAAAGCTTTTTTTATGATGGGTGACATGAATTGGCATAATCATTGCGGAATATATACTTATCCCGTGCAAATTGCGGTAAAAATGAATATCCCGTTGATCATTTGGGGTGAGCATGGATACATTGACTTGGGGGGGATGTACTCTATGAACGATTTTGTAGAAATGACCCGCAAGTTTCGCGACGAGCATGCGTGTCGTGGTTATGATTGGGACGACATGACTGATGGCCAAGCTAAGCTGGGCTCTAACCCCGCTCGGCAGGGCGGAAATTTAGGAATTAAAGAGCAAGATGTGTTGTGGGCAAAATATCCCAGTGATAAAGAACTTGAAGATGTTGGCGTGAGGGGCATATATCTTGGAAATTTTATACCTTGGGATCCTTACGTAAGTACAAAACTTATTATTGAAAAATATGGCTGGGAACAGTTTGACGGTGAGTTTGAAAGGACATATCGAAAAATGTCTAATTTAGATGATATTTATGAAAATGGCGCGCACGATTACTTAAAATATATTAAATTTGGCTATGGCCGCGCCTCTGATCATGCTTCTAAAGATATTAGGAGGGGCCATATGACAAGAGAAGAGGGTATTGAGATGGTAAAAAAGTACGACCATATAAAGTCGTCAGATATAAAAATTTGGTTAAAGTATGTTGATATGACACAAGAAGAATTTGATAGAGTTGCTGATACATTTCGGGATCCGAGAGTTTGGTGGATACAAAACGGTGAATGGTGGAAGGATAATATTTGGGGCAGTGCTTCAAGCTATGGCAAAGTGCATTTATTAAAAGAACAACAAGAAAAATATTATATTAATAAAGTGGTAAATTAATTATTATGTCAAATGAGATTCAATTTTCAGAAGAAGATATCAGGCCAAAAGATGTAACCGAGGGCGCAAAAACTGCGATATTAAAAGACCTTGGACGGCTTTTGTTACATAGCGATAAGTTTGTTAATGTATCTTGTCCTGCATGCAATTACAATGAATTCACTCCAACTTACAAAAAATTTGGATTGGACTATGTAAGTTGTAATAACTGCCAGACTTTGTACATAAGTCCGAGGCCTTCACTAGAAGTTTTGGAAATATGCTACAAAGATTCTGATGTTTATGCTTATTGGGATAAATACATTTTTCCTGCATCCGAAAAAGCTAGAAGAGAAAAAATGTTTAAACCCAGGGTTGATTCATTATTAGAATTTTGTAAAAAATACAACGTAACCACGGATTCTATTTTAGATGTTGGCGCTGCGTATGGTACCTTTTGTCAAGAAGTTGCCTCAAGAAATATTTTTAAGAGAATAGTTGCCATTGAACCAACGCCAGATTTAGCAAAAACATGCAGGGATAAAAATATTGAAACAATTGAGTCGCCCGTTGAAAAGGTGTCATTTGGCGAGAGTGAAAAATTTGATGTGGTCGTAAACTTTGAAGTTATTGAACATTTATTTTCTCCTGAAGATTTTATTAATCAATGCAAGAAATTTTTAAAACCGAACGGCCTGTTTGTAGTTACTTGTCCAAACGGCAAGGGGTTTGATTTTACAGTTTTAAAAGAATTGTGTAATAGCATAGATCATGAACATTTAAATTATTTTAACCCGCACTCTTTAAATTTATTGCTTTCGCGCTGTGGTTTTGAGGTACTGGAAACTTTAACGCCGGGCAGGTTGGACGCACAGCTTGTAAGAAAAAAAATATTGAGCGGTGAGTTTAGTGTTTTGAATAATCCTTTTTTAAAACAGGTATTAATAGATAATTGGGAAACGACCTCTGTTCCTTTCCAAAACTTTCTTGCCGACAATCAACTTTCTTCAAGTATGTGGATTATTGCAAAAAACACAACCTTTAAAATAAATTAAATATGTTCAGAGTCCATCTCAAAAATAGGAATTTTAGAAAAGAAAAAGTAACTGTTTTGCCCAAAATAGTAATTTTTGCACTACAACACATTTTTTCCTTCGTGGGATAGATTGCTATCCCTTGTCGGAAGAAAATGCGTTGTAGTGCAAAAATTACTCATTTTGACCTAAAACCTATTTTTGAGATGGACTCCAGAAAAAGAGTTATTACTAATAATATCAAATATAACCTTGTGAGTCAGGGAGTTGGTTTTGTTGTGGGATTAATGATGTTTCCTTTTATTGTTTCCCATGTTGGTAAAGAGGTTTATGGCGCTTATTTGTTAGTTACGACATTTATAGGATATTTTGGAGTGCTGGACTTTGGGGTGGGGGCTGCTATTCCAAAATACATAGCTGAATTTGTAGGTAAAGATGATCTTAAGGGGGCGAATAAAATCATAAACGCCTCTTTATTTTTTTATACCATTGTCGGCTTTTTTGTGGCCACTTCTCTTTTAATTTTATCTTTTTATTTTGATCATATATTTCATATAGAGCCTGCTAATGTAATAATTATGCGCCATTTGTTTTGGGTGGCCGCGGGAGCCTCGCTACTTATTTGGCCTGGTAGAACTTTTGATAGCGTTCTCTATGGATTGCAACGATTTGATTGGCTGTCAATAAGTAATATAGCTGCTACTATTCTTACTGCTATTTCCGCTTATTTCATTTTCACTCATAATTTGGGAATGGTTTGGTTTGTGGCGTTATTTTATTTTTTTATTATATTACGCTGTTTAGTATCTTATATTATCGTAAGATATTATACATTAAAGACAGCTATTCATTTTCCTTACTTTGATAGAGAAACTTCCAAAATGATTTTTGGTTTTAGTTTCTTTTTATTCCTTTCTGGCTTATTGTCTTTATTTATTTTTAATTTTGATAGTTTTGTAATTGGGGCTTTTGCTTCGATTTCAGCAGTAACATTATATGGCGTAGGTTATGGTTTGCAAAATGGATTTAGGGCGATTAATAGTTTTATAGTCGGACCTATTCTCCCTGCTGGCGCAGAGTTGGAAGGAAAAAATGAGCAGGACAAACAAAAAGAACTGTTATTTAGAGGAACAAAATATATGACAATGATTTTTGTTCCCGGAGTCATAATTACTATTATTTTCGCCAAACTTTTTATAAATAACTGGATGGGAGTAGGTTTTGCTGAGAGTATTTTGCCAGCTCAAGTTCTAATATCTTTTTGGATGTTTGGCAGCATTATAAACGTTGGCGCAAGTCTAGCAACAACGAAGGGTTATGTTAAAGTATTCTTTAAAATTAATCTCCTGAATGCATTATTAAATATTGGGTTAAGTTTAGCATTAGTTAGGCCGTTGGGTATTTTAGGAGTTGTTTTGGGAACTACTATCCCGATGATTTTAGTTGATTTTCCCTTGTCTTTGTATCAAATATTAAAGATTATGAAAGTTAGCTTTAAAGACTTTTTTAATTTGGCAATTAAAAAAAATCTTGGGGTTTATCTTTTTGCTATCATAGCATCGGTTTTAGCTTTAAAATTTTTCCAACCAGTTAATGTTTTTTTAACGATCGGCGAAATGGGCATTGTATATGGCATAGTTATGCTGGTTGGTTTTTATTTTTTTCTCTCTCCAAAAGAACGGAAAGAAATACTATTTATGATTAAGTTTTAATAATGACTACATTTAATTATAATTATGAAAAATTTTCGCTTGAAAAAATGGAATCGTGGAGTGAAAAAGAGCTCTCTCAGTTTTTGATTTTAGATTATTTTAGCGCATCTAGAAAGCTAGGCTACAAAGCTCCAAAAAAAGCAATTCTTGATGCTTTACAGCGTTCAATTCAAAGATACAACCAATATAAGTTTATTTTATTTTTTTTAGATAAATTTATTTCAAAATTTTTTAAAAACAAAATAGAAAAGAGAAAAAAAATCCTATTTCGTCCGTTCAAATATTATAATATTATTTTAGGGGAAAAAAAGTATTATCAGGTCGCCTTAATTGTACATGGAAATTGGGACAGATTGTTTGCAATCAAAAACTTTATGGATTATATGGCTACCGATGATTTAGACCAGTATATTTTAGCTTATTTAAAAGAGAAAGATATAAAATATCTTCACCGGTTGATTAAAGAAATAGAGAGTAAATTAAAAGCCTCAAGGCCAGATTATATAGTTTTATGGAATGATATTACTCCGATGGAAAGGGCCATTGTATTGGTAAGTAAAAAATTAGGCATTACTACTTTGGAAATTCAACACGGAGCATACGATTTGTTTAACTTAGAAACCGGTAAAGTTGTTGACTATGTTTTAGCTTGGGGAGAATATTCTAAGAATTTATGCGTACAGCAATACAAAAGAAAGCCAGAAGATATTTATGTTTTGGGTTATCCGTATATGATTAAAGGGAATGAAGAGATTAAAAAACCCGTAGTAGAGTCTTCAGCTCACTACAGGGCAGGGAAAAATAATCATTACATGGTATGCTATTTGGGCCAGAATTTTGAAATCTATAATAAAAAATTTCTCAATATTAAAATAGAAACCATTAAAAAAATAAATGAAATTTGCAACAAATTAGGAATAGATTTTATTTATCGTCCACATCCCGGCGATAATAGGGAATCATTAAGGAAAAATTTATCAGATATTCAGTTCACCAATATTAAAGAAGGGCTTGAGGAGACATTCAAGAAGGCAGACATATTTATAAGTTTTAATTCTACTGCATTGGTAGAAGCAGCAATGAGTTCAAAAATTTCTTTACAATTGCTAAATTATCCGATAAAATCAGATAACCTTGAGAGACTGGGTGCCTGTAGTAAATCGTTTGAAACTATAGAAGAGCTAGAGGATTATCTTAAAAAAATAGCCAGGGCAAAAAATCTAAAAGAATTCAAAACTAAATTTAATAACGACTACGTAGAAACAAGATATAACCCTATTGAACGATTTTCAGAAATAATTAAAGACATAGAAAAAAGGAAATATGAACCCCCACACCATAACAAGCTTTAAATTATGTTTTTTGTTTATATATTACAAAGTAAAAAAGATAAAGAATTGTATGTTGGATATACAAAGGATTTGAGAGAACGATTCAAAAAACATAATTTGGGTCTTGTTCCATCAACAAAGACGAGGATACCATTTAGATTAGCATACTATGAAGCATATGCTTCAAAACAAGATGCGGTAATAAGAGAGCATAACTTAAAACTTCGGGCAAAAGCCTTAGCACAACTTAAAAAGAGAATAAAGTCTTGTTTTGAGGCGTAAGCTCGCCCCCACACCATAAATTTATTGTTGTGGGGTTATAAGAATTAATAATACAAATTAGCTTAAATACCAAATTTACTAATTATTAATTAATAAATTTTGGTGTGGGGGCTCGTTTGGTGTGGGGGTGAAAACAATAATACTTTGCGGAGGCATTGGCACTAGGTTAAAAGAAGAAACTGAGTTTAAACCAAAAGCAATGGTGTTAATCGGTGGCAAACCGATATTGTGGCACATCATGAAAATTTATAGCCACTACGGCTATAACGAATTTATATTGGCTTTGGGTTATAAGGGCGAGATGATAAAGGATTACTTTCTAAATCAAAAAAAATTCCAGAATGATTTTACCCTTGATGCTACTACCCATGAAACAATGTTCCATAATAGCGTTGGTGATGATTTTAAAATTACTTTTGCTGATACTGGTTTGGAAAGTAATACAGGCGAACGGATTTTACGGGTGCAAAAATATATTACCGAGAATGATTTTATGCTTACTTATGGCGATGGCTTAAGCAATATCAACATTAAAGAATTAGTAGCTTTTCATCAAAAGCAGGGGCTTTTAGGCACAATTAGCGGCGTACATCCATACTCTAAATATGGACTTATAAAAACCGATGGCAATAACTTAGTTGAAAGTTTTGATGAAAAGCCATTGATGCATGATTATGTAAGTGGCGGATTTATGGTATTTAATAAAAAAGCTTTAGCATATTTTGACAATGGACATGAACAAAGTGGTTTGAAAAAAATGGCAGCCATTCACCAGTTGTCAATTTATAGGCACGAAGGATTTTGGAAGGCAATGGATACCTATAGAGAGATGGAAGAATTTAATAAGTTATGGCAGGATAGCAGGCCATGGATAGTTTGGGAAAAATGAAATATTATTATGCGATATAGTAGAGTAAAAACTAAAGATGCAAAATATGTCTAAATTAAAATCTAAAAATGTGATAGTCACGGGTGGCGCGGGGTTTATTGGAAGTAATCTTGTAAATAGGCTAATACAAAAAGGTCATAATGTAGTTGTGATAGATAATTTGTCTTCCGGTAAAAAAGAAAATGTGCATCCGAAAGCCAAGTTTTACAAAGCAGACGTAAGAGATAAAAGTATCTCTAAAATTTTTGAAAAAGAAAATCCAAAAGTTGTTTTTCACTTGGCTGCCCACCCTCTTATTGGCCAGGCCTATAAAAAACCTTTCAAGGCTATAGAAACAAATATCATGGGTACGGTCAATATTTTAGAAATCTGCAGAGAGCGGGGAAATTTAGAAATCATTGTTGTCGTTTCAAGCGATAAAGCTTATGGTAAATCAAAAAAACTTCCTTATCAAGAGCATTTTCCATTAAAAGGAGATCATCCTTATGACGTTTCTAAAGCAGCAGCTGATCTGATAGCTCAAACATATTTTCACACCTACAACATGCCTGTAGCCATAACAAGATTTAGCAATACTTTTGGACCCGGCGACCTTAACTTCTCCAGAATAGTTCCTGGCGCCATAGACGCGGCTTTAAAAAATAAAGAACTTTTAATAAGAAGCGACGGTAAAATGGTAAGGTGCTATACTTATGTAAAAGATATCGCTGATGGTTGTATTAAATTAATGGAAAACAAAGAAAAGATTGCCGGGGAAGCGTTTAATTTCGCTAGCGAGAATATTTTGAGCGTAACGGATGTTGTCAAAAAAATTGAAAAAATCCTAGGAGTAAAAATTAATTACAAAATATTGAATATTGCTAATAACGAGATACCTCGCCAATATCTTGATTGGACCAAGGCAAAAAAAACTTTAAATTGGCAACCCATGACAACTTTTGAAGACGGAATAAAAGAAACATTTGACTGGATTAGGAGTGCGGGATTGAAACATAATCAAGTTTAGAAGCTAAAAAATAAGATGATTTCAAGGCGCGACAACGAAACTCGTGCCAATAGGCACGTTGAGGAGGAGCAACGAAGAAATCAGCCATTTTTTAGCTTCCCTACGGGCGGGCGAATTCAGGCAAGCTTCTTCGTTGCTCGTCGAAAACGATGCGCAAAGGCATCGTATTTCTTCCTCGATCCTTGAAGCTTGCCTGAATTCACTCCGCTAAATTGATTTTGCTTCAATCTCACACTCCTAAAGTAACACTCCTAAGATTCTATTTCCAAAGTGATGTTCCTTTTTTCCAGCCAAAATAATTTTTCAAAAAATCCTGATGTTGTTTTATAAGATTTTTAGGAATATAATCAACCCATTTATGCGTTACTTTGGGATGAGTGGAAAGTTGGACCAAAAAATAAAATCCGATAATATGCCTTTTATTTTTCTTTTCTAAGCAGTTGTATTTAATGTTAGTATCTTTAAATTTTTTGATGCCCGTTTTCAGTTCTGTTCTTACAAGATGATGTAATCTTTGTAAAAAAGTTTCGCTATATCTGATAAAGCTTCCCGGTAAATGGCAGGATTTGGGGTAATTACGGTCGTTTCTTGGCATAACCAGCACTTTTGTTGGATGGTCAATATTGTCCACGATGACCGCTTCAACGGTTGTCTGGGGAGCAACGGCAATAATCGCATCGAAAAGATCTTTTCCTAACCCGTTTTCAGGATTTGAAATTTTTTTCAACAGTAAAACCGCAAGATTTTTGACTTTTTCTTTGGAAAGTTTTAAAATATCTATATTACTTTGATTAGCCATGGTAAAATTGTAGCATTGTCTAAAGCCCTCTTGCAAGATGTCTTCAATAAATGGTAAACAAACTATCTGTATAAAAATATTATTAAATTAATTAACTTTCAAGTATTTTTTCAAATAAAATCTTGTCGGTTTCAATAATAGGTATGAATTGTAGAAGTTGTAAAACAGAAATAGTAGAGTTTTTTTCTCTAGGGCAAATGCCCTCAATCAATGTTTTTTTAAAAAAAGAAGAAGAGTTTTCAGGAGAAAAAAAATATAATTTGAGTGTTGGCTTTTGCCCGAAATGCTCTTTAGTCCAAATTATAGATACCATACCGCCAAAAGATCTTTTTGTAGATTATGTTTATTTTTCAGCTGTTTCTACACATTTTTTGGAGCATTGTAAAGAAAATGCGGCGGAACTAACTAAAAAATTAAATCTTGGCAAAGAAAGCTTGATTTTAGAAATTGCCAGCAATGACGGGTCTCAACTACAATGTTTTAAAGATTTAGGAGTATCGGTATTGGGCGTGGATCCTGCAAAAAATATCGCAAAGGTGGCCAATGAAAAAGGCATTAAAACCATTGATGAATTTTTCAGTTATGATTTGGCTAAAAAACTAAAAGAAGAACAAAATGTCCAAGCAGACCTAATTTTTGGCGCTAATGTTTTAGCTCATGTGGAGGGAATTACGGACTTTGTAAAAGGAGTAAAAGAGCTTTTAAAGCCGCAGGGAACAGCAGTTTTTGAGTTTCCCTATGTTAGGGGTTTAGTGGAAAATAAATTTGATGTTATTTACCACGAACATGTTTTTTATTATTCATTACTGGCTTTAAGAGAGTTATTTAAGGGGGCGGATTTGGAAATTTACGATGTAAAAATGACTCCGATGCAGGGAGGGTCTTTAATGTTCTTTGCTTCTCATACCGGAGCTTTCCCAATACACCAAAATGTTCAAGACCTTATTACTAAGGAAATAGAAAGCGGATTTGATAAATTAGAGACATATCAGAAAATGAATGAGAATGTGATGGGAATAAAAAAGGATTTACTTGATTTATTAGTAAAAATTAAAGGCGAGGGCAAAAAAGTAGTTGCTTACTCTGCTTCTGCAAAAGGAACTGTTTTATTGAATTATTTTGGAATAAATTCAAATTACATAAACTTTATTGTCGATAAAGCAAAAGCAAAACAGGGTTTATATACGCCCGGGACTCATTTACTAGTGTATCCACCAGAAAAAATATCAGAAGAAAAACCTGATTATGTTTTAATTCTGTGCTGGAATCTTGCAGACGAGGTTATGGAGATGCAAGAATTAAAAAATTGGCGCCAAGACGGAGGAAAATTTATTATTCCTATACCAGAGGTTAAAGTTGTGTAAATTTAATAAAAAAAGTGGCGCTCGAATTTTCGAGCGCCTTTGATTTGCTAGTTGACTGGTTTGATGATTTGAATTTCTTCAATCCAAAGATATCCAGCCGCTTTGAGTTTATCCTCAAAAACCGCGTCATTGCGAGCCTGTTCAACCTCCTTGTAAAAAGCCCACGGCATGATTGCAGCTGGGCCCGAATGGATCACACCACTAAAAATGTTGCATTCTACCTCATCTTTAGTGAGAGCGAAAACCACGAGGCCACCGTCAGTTGGGACGTATTTTTCGTAAAAAAGCCCTGAAAGGAAAACTACACCAAGGAACTGTTGAAGGGCAATGTCAGCACCGGTTTGGTAAATCGGCTGACGACGGCTGTAATAGATAGCCGATTGATTCGAGATGCCAGTTTCCTCGGTGAGTTCCCGCAGAAAACCTGCTTTCAGTCCTTCGTCGGGATTAACTGCTCCGCCGACGAATTCCAGGGAACTATGTGAACCAAAGTGGGCGAGGTTAATATTTTCTCCTGCGATCTTTGCTATCGTGGGATAGTTTTGATAAAGACTTTGGGCCGGCCTTTGTTCGACGACCATAATGAAGCGGCCGTCGGCTAGAACAGGAACCATATTTACGCCCTTTTGAATCCACTGCCCACTACTATCAAGAAGCTCAATGTAGCAAAAATAGGGATGCTCACCATTGGCAAACAGGTCTTTTTTTCGGCCGAGTATTGAACAAAGAACGACAATTCTGTAGCGGTAAGGGCCTTCCATGACAGATATGATTTTGCCCTCTTCCCACTCAATCTTCTCAAGTAATGCTTTAGCCTTCTGATTGTTAAACATAGTAGTCCTTTCCGGGAATTAATTCTCAGTAACTTGGGTAATAGTAAGAGCTACACTGCAAAAATGATAGCAGTTACTTACAAAAAAGTCAATATTTTGGTTTGAAAGAAGGTGTGATACAATTAATAAATAAAAACTAGACACCAATATCTAATGAGATGAAAAAAGTTTTATTGATTGGTAAAACGGGTCAATTGGGGAGTGAAATAATGAAAGACGCTTTTTCTTTTGGTTTTGAAATTGTTGGTTTTGAACAAGAAGAATTGGATGTTACCGACCACTTGCAAGTTAAAGAAAAAATTGAGAAAATTAAACCGGATATTGTAATCAATACATCGGCTTACCAGATTATTCCAATGTGTGAGAAAAATCCTTTGTTAGCAATGGCAGTAAATTTTATTGCGGCGCAAAATTTAGCCAGAATATGCCAAGAAAATAATACCATTTTTGTTACCTATAGCTCGGACTATGTTTTTGATGGAACTAAGGGGGTTCCTAATGAGGAAGACGATGCGCCAAATCCCTTGCAAATGTATGGAATGTCAAAATTGGCCGGAGAATACGCCGCTTTGCATATTCATTCTGGCGGGGCTTTTGTTATCAGAACTTGCGGGCTTTACGGCGGTAAAAAAGGCAGTCCAGAAAAAGGAAATTTTGTGCTAAATATTATCAAAGAAGCAGAAGGTAAAGAAGTTATTGAGGTGAGTTGTGAGCAAATTGTAAGTCCTACCTATGCTGGGGATCTAAGTAGAGCCACCTTAAAATTACTCACTAGCAAAGCAAAGCCTGGAATATATCATTTGGTTAACGAGGGAATGTGCAACTGGTATGAATTTACAAAAGAAATTTTCAAATTGGCTGGAGTAAAGAAGGAATTAAAACCGGTAGACAGAAGTGGCTTTGATGGTAGTGTGAAGCGCCCAAAATTTTCAGCTTTAAAAAACACAAAAGCCAGAGATTTGGGAATAACATTGCCCTCGTGGCAAGAAGGCCTAAAGTCATATTTTAACTTTTTAGATAATAATGGATAACCAACATACAAAACCATTCATTAGCGTGATTATCCCAACGCGGGAAAGAGCCGATACATTATTGTTTGCCATAAAGACTGCGTTGGACCAAAATAGCGATGATTACGAAGTGATTGTTAGCGATAATTTTAGCCAAGATAATACTAAGGAAGTTGTTGAAAGTTTTAGTGACCCGAGGCTAGTGTATGTTAATTCCGGCCGACGTTTATCTATGTGCGATAATTATGAATTTGGATTGGAGCATGCAAGGGGGGAATACATAATTTTTATTGGCGATGATGATGCCATTATGCCTGGAGCAATAGACAAATTGCACCTTACCATTAAAAGCAACCCGAGTTTAGTATATTATTGGTCTTGCCCTCTGTACACTTGGCCTAAAGATGGAAAGAAGGCTTCTGCTTACCACTTTTCCTCTAACCATCTTCCATTTAAGATTAATTTAAAAAAAATAGCTTATCGGTTCATAACTGTGATGCGGGAAAGCGGACAGCTTCCTTCCGCATATCATGGAGCTGTTGCTAAATCAGTTTTAGACATGATACGAAGGCAGGCCGGCCGGGTCTTTCACTCTACTCAGCCTGATCTTTTCACGTCATTTGCCATACCAGCTTTTTGTGATACGGCAATTAATGTGGGGTATGCTATTACGGTAGCAGGTCGATCACCCAAAGCAAATAGCGCGGTAGCATACGATAAGAGTAGCAGGGTGAATACAGAAAAGATGCTCCAAGAGTACAAAGATTACAAGCTTCATCCATCGCTATTTCCCGATATAGACCCGTTGGCCAATGTGATACAGGATTCCATATTGGTTGCGATGGATAAGTTTCCGCAATTTTACCGTAGTATCGATTTTAACTATAATGTTATGTGGGCATTTATCGTTTCTCAGGCGGGATTTTTTAAATGGAATATCAGCATACAAGAAATTATTCAAAAGAGGGAAAAGATACGCCAATACCATTCTTTCAACATTTTACAATTTTTAAAATACTGCCTAATAAATAAAGTTGTGGCATTGTATTTACATCGTAATCCTGTTGCATTATATCGTAGTTTTTTAAAAAAAATTATGAAGGCTGGGCATTTCGATAAAAATGTACCGGATAATATTAGTGATTTTGTAAAACAATTAGCGGATTATCAAAAGAACACTACTGCACAAAAAAAGCACGTAAATTATCATTACATTGCTCGCAGTATTCTATCATTAAAGAAAAAGCTATTACATCCGGAAACGGTAAAGCAGGAAAAAAGGGAAATTATTTTTTACTCTCAATTTATAAAAAAGGGAGACTTATGTTTTGATGTGGGGGCAAACATAGGAAACAAAACAAATATATTTTTAAAATTGGGGGCAAGGGTAGTTGCCATTGAACCGCAGGAACTTGCCTGCCGAAAAATTAATGAATTATATGGCGATAATAAAAATCTTAGTATCGTAAATAAGGGTTTGGCAGATAAACCGGGTTTTCTGGAATTATCAATTAGCGAGGATCGGAGTGTACTTGCGACTATGTCTCTGAAGTGGAAAAAAGAAGGTGGTTTTTCAAAAAGTTATATAGGGGCTAAAATAGAAAAAGTACCGGTTACGACTTTGGATAATTTAATATCCGAATATGGATTGCCGAAATTTTGTAAAATTGATGTTGAGGGATTTGAAGAGGAAGTTTTGAAAGGGTTAACAAAACTAATACCTTACATATCTTTTGAATTCACCAAAGAGTTTTTAGCTGATACCAAGGAGTGTGTTGATTATGTATCGTCCTTGGGCAACGCTACATTTAATTATTCAGCTGGAGAATCTGGTGAATTATCTTTTAAAGATTGGGTGTTAGGGGCTGAACTTTTTGGAGCATTGGAAAAAATAGAAAACAAGGATGTGTGGGGCGATATTTATGTCAACTTTAAACAGTCTGCATATAACATGGAACATAACGAGGTAAAACTTCATTTGGGTTGTGGTTCAAATATATTGCCGGGGTATATCAATATTGATAATACGAAAAGAGAGGGAATTTACTACGATATTGATGCGAGCATATTAGATTTGCAATTTGATGATAATTCGGTTGATGAAATAATGCTACATCATGTGTTTGAGCATTTTCATAGATATCAAGTAGTGGTATTGATGTATGTTTTTAACCATTGGTTAAAAAAAGGAGGCAAACTTGAAATTGCGACGCCAGATTTTGAATGGTGTGCCAGAAAATATCTTGGATTGACAAGTCCC
>Ga0154929_118_pt1 | contig 12102 bp, 11 predicted proteins | sample RifCSPhighO2_01_FD_105897 | JGI IMG/M metagenome (GOLD analysis project Ga0154929, IMG submission 105897) | Candidatus Staskawiczbacteria bacterium RIFCSPHIGHO2_01_FULL_34_27
CGTAGCTCCCAGCACATTAGCATGGCCATGAGTAGCATCAATTCCATATAACAGGGGGATTTTCAAACATGTATTTTTAGTCACACCTTGAAAGCCATTTATCATCTGAAGCCACGCCAAGGGAGTTTCTACTTTTGGCCCCGCACCACCGCCACTCAATAATGCCCCTAAATTATATTTAGTGACTTCGCTAAGATCGTGAATACTATTTTTCTCAATCAATGCCATTTGACCTATTTTTTCCCATTCGGTCATCCTGCCCATTAAATCATCCACTCTTTCCAAAACAGGTAATGTCGGGTCAAAATATGGCGCGTCGGTTTGGGTGCATCTTTCTGAAAGAATATCGCTGGGAGGTAACTTGACATTATTTTTTACCACAAAAAAACCTACCCCTAACATTAAAAGCAGGGTTGAAATGGCAAAAAAGAGTCTTTTTTGATTTTTTTTAATATGATAAAAATACATGGGTAATTTTCTAGTTACTAATTCATGGTACCAAAAAATCGCCCATGGTGATATAGACGATTTTTAATGCGCGAGAAGTGGGATGTGATCCAAACATGGTTTTGGGAAATCATATCAGTCGCACAATCCACAAGTGTGATTCCCCTTCTCAAAAATAAAGTCTGATCAGATCGTAATTTGTTTAATTATTTCTCTAACTTCTTTACTTTCTACGCTTGTATCATCAGCCAAGTAATTAGTAAGTCTGGTATTACAAAAATCTATAGTTTTTGTGAGATCTTTGCTTATGCCCAGATAATGCTCAAGGTCACCATTCTTTAAAATATATATTTTATTAGGGTAATCTGCATTAATTTTTGCTTCCCAATCAGAATTTCGTGATTTAAAATCTAATATTTTTTGTAGATAACCAGACTGCGCAGTCTTCAGACTAATGCCTTTTTCTGCTGGGTAATAACGATCAATGGTAAAATCTAAATCGCCAATACAGTAGACTATTAAACCAAAGCTTTTGAAAAGATTACTCCACTCATTATAACCTCCTTTACCGCCCATGTATAATACCGCAATTTCTTGTTCAAGTTCCGAATACTTTTCTTGGATGATAGACTTGAAGAAATATCTATCAGTATCACCTTCAACTAAAAGAACTTTTTTTGCAAAAAAAGCATATGTTGAACGCGTATTGTCGAGTATCTTAATTAGCATCCTTTCATTGGTCGATAATATAGGTGCCTTTATTTCTGTATATCCATCTACATTTAACGAAAAACGCTTTACTTGGTTAATCGTAGAAGAATTAATAAGAGCCTCCGAATGGGTGACTAAAACATATTGACAATTTTGTTCTTTATTTAAATCTCTTATGACTTGCAGATACTGATTCTGAAATTGATAATGAAGATGTATTTCTGGTTCATCAATAATCACCAAGCCACCCTTTAAATCTCCTCTACCATAAGCTTCAAAGATAAGGTGAATAATTGCCTTTTGGCCAGCACTTAAGCTATTTATGTCATTAAGAGTCCTACTTCTTTTAGTATCAATAAATTCAAAGGTGTATTGCCATGTGCGCGCCTCAATTAATTTTATCTTACATTCAAGATTTACAACTTTTAGCTTCTTATTTATCGAAATAATAAAAGGAAGTTTGTTTGCCTCTTCTTCACGCTCTTTTTCACTCATTTTTTCTGGATAAAAACCAAAATGCTTTTCTGCAACTCTAAGCCTAACAAGACCAAAAATAGTTGGCTCAGATTTATCATTAGCATTTAAACTTGCTGCAAAATCTTGACTTCTTATTTGTTGCATCTGCTGTGAGGGGTGTTGGTCCTTCAGTGATATTGACTTATTAAAAGCATGATAATTCCTATAACTAGAAATAAGCGTGAATGATTCGTATAGTTGAGGAATTAAGTCAGCAGGATGTTCTAAATTGTATATAGAAATTACCTCTTTGTAAAAATTGTAATCGGATAAATATTCAAATCCAAAATCATAGGAACCTTCTTTAAAATCAACTGAAAAATTATTATTAGTTTTATCTAGTGTTATATCTAAAGTATAATTATCTTGATTAGCCGAGAGACCGGTTATTGCGCGCGTTGTATAGGCAAGAGAAAAACTATTAAGCTTACCTGTGCTCTCTCGTAATTGTTGTAAATTTTGGAAATCAATATTATCGAGTTTTATTTCCAATCTAATTTTTTGAGGATTATCTTCTGTATCCCAATTTGGATCCAACCTAAAACCGCTATAAGAAAGATTATTGACTGGTGTTAAAATTTTTTTCCTTTCCTCCGCTTGTATGGAATTCCTTTGGGAATATAATTCCTGATTCACATTAAATTGCTTACACAAAACTCTCTTAAATATAAAGTTAATCACTTCTAATGCTGTAGATTTTCCTGCACCATTCTCTCCTATGATAATATTTAGTCCGTCCTCAAAAACAATCGGCTCTGCGGAACCGATATCATCACAATATTTGAAACTTAGTATATTTGATATCCGAAGTGATTTTATTTTCATAGATTCTGACTAAGCGAAAGTTATTTTCACATTCAAGAAGTTCACAATGTTCACGAGTTCACGGGTTCCCTCATATCTTTTCTATTAACAACTCAAGCGATTTCTGATCTCGAATTATTGACTTGAATTGCCATGATTCAATGCCTTGATCAATATACTTTTTATCTCCCCAGTCTTTTATGCCCTGCTTTTCAGACTTCTCTCGATTTTTTAACTGTTGAGAATAAATTCCTTCAATAATCTTTGATTCCTCCTCAAGAAAATTTTCGGCTGTAATGAAATTCCAATCTATAGTTTTATCCAATATGCTTTCTGCCATCTTTTTATCCGATCACCATGGTAGCGGTTTGATAAAATATCTATTTTGCAATTTCTTAATTTAGGATAGCGATCAAAAATTTTATATAGTGCATTAAGATTACCATTAGTGTCCGGATTTGACTCGAGCTGGATAATTTTAGTTGGGTCAATATTGTTCCTTATGAGAAAAATCTTCATTCCTCCAACCTTTTCTTTACTACCACCAACAACGATAATAAACTCGTATTGATTCCATATTTTTACGGCTGCGCGCATTCGAACATCGCCTCCGGAATATTTATCCATATTTCTTGGTTGATCCTCAAAAGAATAATCATGCACTGGATCACCAGGACATAAGATAGTAAGAATAGTTTTGGTCTTTTTCTTCATATTGCAGGAATTTTCACCTTAATTTTCCTTTCCATTATTGGTTCAAAATGTTCACAAGATTCACTCTGGATGATAATCTTTATCTATTTTTATTAAATTCGTAAGACTGCTCTATTAAATTCATCGCATACCTAATATCTTTCTCTGAGAAATGGAGAAATGGGGTCAAGAAATGAAGAAATGGGAGAAATGGGAGAAATGGGGTCAGAAATGGGGTCAGGTCAGAAATGGAAGAAATGAGAAATGGGGTCAGCCACCATTTTTTGTCCCTATTTCCCCAATACGCAAGGCGTCTTGCGTATTGAAATTAACTTAAATCTACTCTCTTTTGGGCTTAATTTCAACACAAAAAACCGTAAAACAAAAACCACCAAATGAGAAACGGTGGTTTTTGAACTTAGGGCTTAGGGCTTAGTAATATCTCCGCAGGCAACATACATACTTGCTTCACTGGCCGACTTGTGCACATTTATTGATAATGGCAAGCTGTTGAGAATTTCTCCAAGAGTTGTAGTAATGATTGTTTGTGAATATCCATTCACCAGAGAATCCAATGGATATTTTACGCCTCCGATATTAGCGCAATTATTCAAGTGCACATGAGCAGGCTGGGGAACATCTGTCGGGGCACCGGCTAAACTAAGCACCACTTTGAGTCCGGCCTCTGTTTGAGTTAAAATAGCTGTGCCATTTAAGCCGGAGCCATTTTGCTCGCTAAGATTAACAATAACCTCGCTTGGTGTTTCTGTTTCATTTTCTTGTTGCACCACTGCAGGCGTTTGCATAAAATACCAACCAATGCCCAAAACAATAATGACAACGACAACGACGATAATAAGTACATTTTTATTCATAGAATATATATATATTTTAATAGTTACATTATCTCGACCTTGAATCCCTTTATTTGACACTGGCGGGGATTTTAATGGTAAATTACTTAAATTTACTCCTTTTCTCGCTAAAACTCAATAACCAAAAACCACCTTTCGGTGGCTTGGATGGCAGGTACAATTCTATACCTGCTTCTATGAGAGGCACAATTCTGCGCCTCTCTGCGTCACAATTCTGCCAATGTCTCCGCCTAAAGGCGAAGCAAGGCGCAGAATTGTGCCTTGCTCAGCCAATGGCACAATATGAGAACTTGGTTTTTAGACAAGTTTCCGAATGTGGAAGTAATTAACCTCTAAAGAAAAAGTCCAAACTTTTGGTCGGGACTTCTGTAAAACTATAAATTGTATTGCTGAATCTCAAAAATGTGAGTTTGGTCTGGGCTAGATTCCTCTGATAATTCCAGTAATTCAGAATTACCAAAGTGAAACATCCTCAGAACATCTTCCCAGTTAAGACTGTAATAAGCGGCGTAAATCATTTTTCCAATGTCACCATGACCAACTAGTAAAATGTTTCCATTTTTATGCTTATCCTCAAGCATACTCAAAATCCGCTTTGCGCGGTCAATGAGCTCTGGAAATGTTTCGGCTCCCTTAGGGTTCAAGAAATAACAAACGGTATCGGTTTGAAGAATGTCTGGCGAACAAAGTTCTTCAATCGCACTTTGCGATTCCCCCATCATTATCCCAAAATCCCTTTCAATCAAATCTTCCATGATCTCTGGCTTACTGATACCGAGTGTATCGGTAATAATTTCTGCTGTTTTGTAGGCTCGTTGGAGCGGCGAAGCGTAGATATGATCAAAACGGATTTTAGTGTCTTTAATCTTTCCAGCTACTTCATTAGCTTGTTCGATTCCTTTTGCAGTCAGGGGTTCGTTCCTTCTACCATTGAGGATTTTTCTTTCGTTGTCTCTATCTTGTCCATGGCGAGCCAAATAAATTTTAAGCATGATTTTTATCCTTTTATTAATGGGCTAGATATAATCTAGCATAAATTATCAAAAAGACAATATTGAAGAATTGTATCAAAAAATCGCCAAAGGCGATTTTTACTTTGCGCGGGGTCGTGGACGACGTTAGAACTGTAATTCAGAGACAAACCGAGTATATTCACATACCGGATTTAAGACCGAAAGTTGAAGTTTAGTTTTATCCTAACCCGCAGATACTCTTCATCGTGATTTTCAAGATATTCTTCAACCTCATTTATGCTTATAAGCATACCACATAATGGACTCCATAAGAGAAGACCATGAGTGATGAATTTCTCCTATTTTATCTATTTCTTGGAAGCATCTTTCGGTGGCCTCATGTAGGGGCTCGCTAAAATCTGATACGGTAAAATCTTTGCAAACAAAAACACCGATAGCACTTACGGGTGGATATTTTTTATTTTGTTCATTTTGCGCAGCTTTGATAAGTTTTAAGTATCCAATAAAAATCATTTGGTTTGCTACCACTCCGGTTTCTTCCAAAGTTTCACGCTTTACCGCTTCAGCAATATCTTCTCCTTCTTCTTTATGACCCGTTGGTATATCCCATCCCCGAGGTACTTTGGTAAGCAATAGTTTGTGGTCATCAAACAACAACATCTTTACTGCCGTAAATGGAATGTCAGCAGGAGCATCATCAGTGAGAATGAATTCAATATTGCTTTGTTCCTGCTCCCAAAAATCTTTAGGGAAAGCTTGTATTATATTATTTGGCATAGTATTTTTTGTTAATCATTTGAGGAAAACGATTATTTAAATAAGAAATGAATGTTTTAATTCTTGTTCGTATGGTCTCATCTTTGAGTTTTGTTCTTAAATAATCAATTCTTTCATCCAGCTCCGATTCTGTACCGGCAATAAAGGTTATCTGAATTCTATCTCTTTCTTCCGTAAGATACGGAAGACCCCCTGAGTAATCCAGCCTCTTTAATAATATCCATTTGGGATTTCCTAGATTATCTATAAGATTCTTGATGTTATACATTTTTTTCTGTTTGAAAATAGGTAATTGAATAACCACCCTAAATTTATCACTTGATGCGGGGAAATAAGGTTCATTGCAAATAAATTTATAGATTGCCTCCATAGAGTCAAAGGAGGTGTTGCTTCCATTAACCAGGGGGTGGTTTCCGGTGAATCTTGTCATCCCCTCCATTATTTTCCATTTATTCGCTATCGAATCATAAATAATCCCTTCAACAGAAAAGTATCCCTGAATTTTATACTTGCGACACAATGCCAACACTTCTTGATCTAAGTGAGGAATATTATTTACATATCCAGAAATTTTAATTTTGTTGTCTGCGTGGACTAAGGATTCATTAGTTGATTCTTTAAGTGCCATTGGGTAAATAAATTGCTTGTCACCTAAGCAAAGAATCTCAACTGAGGTTTCTGGGCCAACACAATATTCTGTTAAGATAAGCTCTTTAATTCCTTTTTCTTTAAGCTTGGAATATTCTAATATGAGTTCTTTGCTACATGTAATAAGAACGATACCTGCCCCGCCTGTCAGATTTGTTGCTTTTAGAACAGCTGGCATAGGAAATTTATCCATATCTATCATTACCATGATTTTGAAAATGTTTTTATCAGTGAGCTTAGTGGTAATTAGTGTATTTTTGCTAAATTTATTTAATGTTAAAGTTGTTTTTAGTTTATTTGAAAAAATACGAGCAGATTGTGCTGGTGGCGCAATTATTTTAGTCTGCAATGTCCCATATTCATTTTTGACTTTTTCTATTGCTATTGCAATATTTTCAACGCCACTCAAAACACTACTCCTACCAAAGGATACAATAGCACTCAAATTAACTTTTTCATTATCAATAATGGAGATTATTTCATGATATATCTTATTTACTGATTTAGACCGCCCTGGTTCCGCCTCTTCAGAAATGTATCTTAATATAAATCTATTATCTTTCTGAAAATAAGCACTTAGTCTATCGGTATATGTTTTACTTCCGATTGTAATTATGAGTTGTTTTTTAGAATTTGACATGCGAAATATAAATCATTTATCACTAGTAATCTAGATTATTATTCCTATTATTTCTTAAAATTGGATTTAATATGCTTCTACCATAGAAATCATAGTTTCTCATCTTTGTCATCAACTTTATGCCTTTGATATCTAATGATAAGTTGCTTTAAAGCCGACATGTGAGATTTGACGATATTTTTTCTATCTTTTCCGTACCATGTAGGTAATTTGAACATTGTTGAATGAAATTTATCGGCATTTGGGAATCCTTCATTATTTACAGCCATTTGGTCTTTGAAATTAGTGTAATCTTGCAAAACTTTCCAAGGTTCCATAAATAATGGGAATCGGTTTAATGGACAAGTTGAGCCAGGTATATCAGCTTCTAAAGCCCCGAGTTTTTTATATTCTTCAACAAAATCATTTATTGGAATAGTAAATTTTTCTTGATCAAAAATAATAGGATACGCATACCATGCTGGATTATATTCAGAACTAAACTTTACTGGAGCAAGTCCGTCAATATTCATCAACTCATTATCCATCATTCTTGCGGTTTCTCGCCTTTCTTCCAATTGTTGCTTAAAATGATTTAATTGTGGTCGCAGTATTGCCGCTCCAAGAGGATGCATCCTCAAATTCCCACCCAAACCCGTAACAAAAAACTCCTTTAAATTAGGGTCAAAAACTTCTTTTTTTGCTCTTTTATTGAAGTGCCCGAGTAATACAGCTCTTTCAAAAATTATTTGGTAATCAGTTGCAATAAAACCCCCTTCACCAGATGTTAATAGTTTTTTTCCCTGTAAGCTCCATGCTGCTGCATCGGAATATGTAGTACCAACTACATTATCTTTAATAGTTGCTCCATGAGCATGACTACAATCCTCTAGCAAAAGAATGTTATGTTTTTTACATAACCTACTTATATTTTCCATATCGCAAGGAATACCCCACATATGAGTTACAACAACCGCCTTGGTGTTTTTCGTTATTTTTTTCTCAATTGATATTGGGTCAATATTTCCATTTTCACCGCAATCAGCCAATATTGGCAATGCGCCTAATTGAAATAATGGCGATGCGGTTGCAAAAAAAGTATAAGCAGGCACAATTACCTCGTCGCCCCTTTGGATATTAGCACCAAAAAACATTGTATATAAAGCACTGGTGCCATTACAAGTAGTTAAAATATATTTTCTGGGAAAAAGTTCCTTTAATTTTGCTTCTACTTCTTTATATATCCCCCCATTATCGTATATAGAAATATCTTCATGAAGTTGTTTTTTTACACTACTTTCTATTTCTTTATTAATAATTGGATGAGTTTGTCTTCTGAATTTTTCTGGTATCATATTATTGTTCATATATTCTTGACATTACTTTTACATGATTATTTAATTGGAATTCTGGATTACTAATGAATTGATCTTTATTATCTACAATAACTTCATAAAAATATTCCAATTGTTTTTGCATTGCTTGAGCCCAAGTCCCATCACCCTCAAGATGTTCTACTAATTCATGACTTAGGTTGTATCTTTCAATCCGATTTTTTTTTAAGATTGCTGACCCCTTAGATCCAATTACTATAAATTGTTCATTTTTAATTGGGTATATGCAACTTACAAAAATAAACCCTTTCACATTTCCAACTTCAAAAGTAATAAATGATGTGTCGTCAGTATTATAGTCTCCTTTCCTATTTATTGTCAGACTTTTATCTATGACTTTAAAAGGATCGATGTACCAAAAAATTAAATCGATCATATGATATCCCATATCCATCATCACCCCTCCACCAGCTTTTTTAATATCACTGCGCCAACCACTATTTGGTTTTTTACTGCCCAAAGTATAAGAAGCTTCCACGGAGGTTATTTCACCAATTTGTTTTAACATCACTTTGAAATTTTGATATATGGGATGAAATCGTCTTTGAAACGATGTCATAATCTTTATTTTCGATTTTTTTGCAATATCATAAATTTGCTTCGCCTCATCTTCATTCCTTGCAAACGGTTTTTCTTTTAAAATATGAACTCCTCGTTGTGCGCAAAAATTAATTATTGGTAAATATTGATCGTGTGGCACTGAAACCACCGCCATATCAATTTTTTTATTTATATGCCGATCTAATTCTTCTATTCTTTCCATGATCGGTATATTTTTTCCATCTAAAATATGTACTATTTCCTCTCTTGCTATTTGATCTGGCTCTACTATTCCAATCAATTCAAAAAGATCAGAGAAAATTAGAGCAGGCAAATGCTCTTTTCTAGATTGATGACCTCCGCCAATTAGAATTGTATTAAGTTTTTTCATAATTTTATATTTAGACCATTGGAATTTACTTCATCCTACTGAAATATATTCAAAATTCAATTGTAAAAACCACCTAAAAAGCGGCTTCATAGATAATAGAGCTAAAAGTTCCAATATATATCATAACCCTATCAAAATTTGAGCTCAAAACGAATTTGCGCGGGCGAGGGGATTTGAACCCCTGATCTCCTCCGTGACAGGGAGGCGTCTTAAACCAGGCTGGACTACGCCCGCCTTCGGTCGCAATAGCGACCTTCGGCGGGCAAAACCCGCCAAGGTTTGCGAAGGCGACACTTGTAAAAATTGCATAGGCAATTTTTGTGCCGACGACAGGGATCGAACCTGTGACCTAGAGTTTATGATTCTCTCGCTCTACCAACTGAGCTACGCCGGCTGATTTTTATATTATTGCTAATCCCTCAATCCAACCGATTATCCTTCTTCTTAACTGCGTGCCTTTTCTTACGGTAACCCTTACAGTACCATAGTGATTATTATTGGAATATATTTTTTTAGTACGAGTCTTAATTAAAACCGTTTTTGTAAATTGACTAAGCGGTATACTCATTAGGTTTGACCAAAAATTTTCCAGTTCTTTTATTCTCTTTCTATGTTGCCCCTCTCCGAATTGCACGGAGGCCTGCAGCTTCTTTTAATACCCTTTATTTCTAAAGGGAATGGACTATACCATCTTCCTTTTATAAAAAGGAAGTTCCTATTATAGTCTCTGAACCTCCCACTAAATTTTAGTGGTTTGGATGCTGATTGCCAAATTTTTTTTCTTTTATAACTTTCGCACTCGCCCTTACGAGCCATGCTGTAGTGAAAAAAACTTAATGGGTTTCCAGCAATTTAAGGAATTTTCCATTGAATGTTGCCACTCAAGGTCACATGTTGACCCGAATTACGCGGGTTTGTAATATGAGACTGCCGAGGTACTACTCCTCCAAGGGGCGATGCCATAATATATATTACTCTTAATTTCTAACACAAAAAAACGACAAAAGCAATAATAAAAAAGCTGATGTTATATCGGCTCTTATTTAATTAAAATAATATAAAGGTTAAAAAATTAATTTTCCAAAAGACCTAATTTTTTAAGGCGAGAATTAATTGATCCCCTTGTTCTATTAAATGCCACGGCAAGTTCAGCAATATTTAAATCTTTTGTAAAAAGTTCTTTCAATTCAATATCCTGATCTTTATTCCATGGCAAATACGCATTGGTATGTGTTGTCCGTATTTGTTCAAAGCCCTTGGGAGCTTTAGAAACCCTTTCAATTACATTTTCTAACATTATTTTTCCTCCGCAAAACTGAATAAATACTTCATTCATTCTTTTAAATTCATTTTTTGAAATATTGCCAAATGTAAAAACCGCTTGCTCCGATTCACTTTGAAATTCACCATCTTTTTTAAGTACCTCGGGATGCACCTTAAATGCATTTTCATTAAAACCAATAAGATGCAAGCCCGAAAGCCGTCTTACGCGAGAAAGCGCCACATAGCCTTGTCCAAATTCAAAAACTTGACTTAAGTCCATAACCGCTTCATCTAAACTCATTCCCTGGCTTTTGTGCACCGTAATTGCCCAGGCAAGCCTAAGTGGTAATTGAGTAATTCTAGCACGAACTTTCCCGTTTTCTTCTATAGTCCAATCCATTACTTGTGCTTTAATATTCCTTCCATTGCGGATTTTTATAACAGGCTCATTGGTATTTTTATCAAACGCTTCAACGGTTCCTAGTGTGCCGTTTACAAATCCCTCTTTTTGATTATTTTTGGTAAACATCACAAAAGCGCCAACTTTAAGACAAAGATTTTCTGGCGAAAGACAACTTTTTTTAAGAAAAGCAACCAGTGGCTCGGGGCCTTGGTAAGCCATGGGAAATTCTCTAGTCTCACTATTAATTTTATCCAGTATTCCACTATTAACCCGATCTACATCCACATTATGTGAAAAGAGTTTAGGGGTGGATTGCAAAACCGCATCATGATTAACTTTTCTTGCATTAATATGGGCCAAATGAGTATCATTAAATTCGTTGCGCCTGATAGCCGAAAGCAAATCCAAAAAATTTGCATCATCTTGACGGTGCTGTTCGGTAAGATAACAGACAATTAAATTTGCTTTTTGCCATGCTAAAGATTCATAAGCAAAGCGTCCAAATGATTCTTCAAGTAATGTCATTTGCGCTTCATCATGAATTTGTTTTTTAACGATAGGTGGCAACTGAAAAAAATCCCCTACTACCACTATCTGCAAACCCCCAAAGGGTTCTGTATTTTCTTTGATTTCTTTGCAAACTTTATCAATCATAGAAAAAGTTTGTGGGGAAAGCATTGAAACTTCATCTATAATAAGCACTTTTGCGGGCTTTACTCGTTTTACAATGTACTTAGTTGTTGCAATTTTTTTAAGATCACGCGCATCTAATGAATTTTTAATTCCAATACCACTCCAAGAATGAATAGTAAGTCCCCCAATATGAGTAGCTGAAATACCCGTTGAAGCAGTAATAGCGGGTTCAATACCACAAGAACGCAAATAATCTACATACTCGTTAATAGTATGCGTTTTTCCGGATCCAGGAGATCCGGTTAAAAATACATTATGCCCCATTTTTAAAATGTTTAGTGCTTGTTGTTGCGTCATTTTTTAGGAAAGTTTTTAAATGGCGTGGTGGCCGCGGCCACCACGCCATCTCATCTC
>Ga0154929_106_pt3 | contig 6925 bp, 8 predicted proteins | sample RifCSPhighO2_01_FD_105897 | JGI IMG/M metagenome (GOLD analysis project Ga0154929, IMG submission 105897) | Candidatus Staskawiczbacteria bacterium RIFCSPHIGHO2_01_FULL_34_27
CCTTCCTCCCAATTATCTCGGGCAGTCCTCTGTGACATATAAAACACAGAGCAAGGGTTACGTTCGTTACCCCAATTAAGGGAACGTCTCAAGACACGAACTGACGACAACCATGCAGCACCTGCCCAGCCGTCTTGCGAAGTCTGACTTTCATCAGATTGTCGTCTGGGTTTCTAGTCCTGGTAAGGTTTTCGTTTGTTGTCGAATTAAGCCACATGGTCCACTGCTTGTGTGAGTCCCCGTCTATTCCTTTGAGTTTTAAACTTGCGTTCGTACTTCCCAGGCGGATGACTTAACGCGTTAGCTTCGCCACTGGCAGGGTCGACACTGCCAATAGCCAGTCATCATCGTTTACGGCGTGGACTACAAGGGTATCTAATCCTTTTTGCTCCCCACGCTTTCGTCCCTCAGTGTCAGGGTCGCCCCAGCTAACTGCCTTCGCTTTTGGTATTCCCGATGATATCAACGGATTTCACCCCTACTCCATCGGTTCTGTTAGCCTCTAACGCCCTCTAAGCATAGCAGTATTGAAAACATCTCAAAGGTTAAGCCGATGAGCTTTAATTTCCAACTTACTACGCCACCTACGGACCCTTTACGCCCAATAAATCCGGGTAACGCTTGGGGTCTCTGTATTACCGCTCCTGCTGGCACAGAGTTAGGAACCCCTTATTCCACCGGTACAGTCAATCCTTGCGGATTTCTTCCCGGTTAAAAGAAGTTTACACCCCGAAGGGCTTCATCCTTCACGAAACGTCGCTCCGTCAGACTTTCGTCCATTGCGGAAGATTCTCGACTGCAGCCTCCCGTAGGAGTATGGCCCGTGTCGCAGTGCCATTCTTGGGGGTCGCGCTCTCACGCCCCCTACCCGTCATAGCCTTGGTGAGCCTTTACCTCACCAACAAGCTGATAGGCCGCAGGCCATTCCAGAAGCCGCTTGCGCGTTTAATCTTGCGATACTATGGAGAATTACCCCGTCTTTCGACGAGCTGTGCTCCACTTCTGGGTATGTACCCACGTGTTACTAAGCCGTTTGCCGGTTACCTTGCGGTCCCCGTGACTTGCATGCCGGTATCCACGTTTCCAGCGTTCACCCTGAGCTAGGATCAAACTCTCAAAAAATAGTTTGAACTTATTACAGTTAGAACTACGAGATTTACTAAGTAAATCTCTATTTGCCAGTTAGAGTACTGGCGGACTTATTCGAAACAACTTTAAGAAACGAAATAGTTATAGGTTAAAAGTTTAAAGTTATAGTTTTAGAGTTACAAGTTTAACTAGCAACTAGAAAACTTAAACTGTTAGCCCCGCCAATGGCGGGACGAAACCTTAAACTAAAAACTACTTCACAATCCCCAACATTGATATGGTTGACATCAAGCTGGGATGCAATATATATACCTTAATGGAAATAAGATATATTTTTTAAAAGTTCTGTTTAATTCAGAACATATGGTTTCTGAAAAAAACACCCGCAAATATATTTAATAGTTTAAATACATTTGCGGATGATATTTTATATCTCTAAATTGTATAAAATATAGTTAAGTTGTAATTTATTCCTTAATAGTATTTCAATATCTATTCTATCTGAAATAAATCTAATGTCAAGCCTTATAAACTGGAGCCTCCTGCAGGAATCGGACCCGCGTACATGGTTTACAAAACCATTGCTTTGCCACTAAGCTAAGGAGGCAGGCAAACCTATTTTTTCTTCTTACGTTCCTTAACCGCCTCTTGAGTCTTTTTTCTTACTCCATGCAAAAGTGAATCTATTTTATTTTCTATTTTTAATATAGAAATTTTAGCAAAAGAAAGTATTTTGTGCAAAAGCATCTGCTTTTTAAAAAAGTGAAAATAAAAATCCCTGACCTTATTTTCTGCATTAAGAACTAATTCCGGTTTTTTTATTCCATGGTGACCATTTTTAGGAAGTTCATTTAAAACAGGAACTTTCCTAAATAACATAAAAGCTACTACTAAAGTGCTTAATAAGAAAATTATGAACGCAATTATTTGTATCACGTGATGCAGGATTTAAGATTTAGGATCTAGGAATTTAACGCTCATGACGTCTTATTCTTAAATCATATATCATAAATCGTAAATCTTTTAACGAATACGTTTTCTCCAACCTTAGACACTGTATCTTCAATTAAGTTTTTAATAGTCTTAGAATCATCTTTAACCCATGCTTGGCTTAATAAAGAGATTGATTCTTTGTATTTGTTTAATTTTCCTTCTAGGATTTGACTAACTATGTTAGCAGGCTTATCAGAATCTTTTATCTGTTCTTTATAAATCTTTGTTTCTCCGTCTAAGAATTCTTGAGGAATATTATTTTCTGAAACAAACAAAGGCTTAGCTGCTGCAATTTGCAAGCAGATTTCATGAGCTAAATTTTTAAATTCAGGAGATTTAGCAACGAAATCAGATTCACATCTAATATCAAGCAAAACACCTGTTTTACCATTAGAATGCAAATAGGCATCTATAGTTCCTTGATTAGCTTCCCTGCTAGTTTTTTTGTTAGCCAATGTTTTGCCCCAGGTTCTTAATATTTCTTTTGCTTTTTCAATGTCACCCTTTGATTCTTCTAAAGCTTTTTTAATTTCTGTTGGAGAAACACCGGTTTCCTCCCTAAGTTGTTTTATAAGATCAATATTTATCATGAAACATGGAACATATAACATGAAACAAATTCACTAACTGTGTTTTATGTTTCATGCTTTATGCTTTATGATTTAGCGCTTAAAATTGTTTCTTGTACTTTTTCTAAGATATATTTTACAGAAGATATTGAGTCATCGTTGGCTGGTATAGCATAGTCAGCCAAGCTTGGATCAACATTAGTATCAACGATACCAACAATTTTAACTCCCTTCTTCTTAGCTTCTTTAACGCAAGCTAAATCTTTTTTCAAGTCTAATATTAAAATTGCTTCTGGTAATTTTGCCATAGTTTTCAATCCTTCAAAATTACTTCTTAATGATTCTATTTCTTTATCTATCTTTATTCTTTCCTTTTTAGTTCTATTTTCAAAATGCCCTTGAGCTTTCTTTGACTCTAAATCCTTAAAGTAATCTATTCTCTTTAAGATTGTTTCAAAGTTAGTGAAAGTTCCTCCTAGCCATCTTTCTGTTACATAGGGCATCGAACATGTCTTCGCTGTTTCTTTTGTGATTTCTCTTATTTGAACTTTTGTTCCAACAAAAAGAATTTTTTCATTTTCTGAAACTAATTTTGATATAAAGCTTAAAGCTCTTTCTAATTCTTTTGCTGTTTCATCTAAATTAATCAAATAGACATTATTCTTAATGCCAGTAACATAGTTTTTCATCTTAGGATGAAGTCTTGAAACATTATGACCAAAAGCTAATCCAGCCTTTGCCATTTCTTCTACGTCTAATTTTATCTTAGTTATTGCCATTTATTCATGGAGCATGGAGCATGGAGCATGAAAAATGAAACAAACTTACGTCGTTATGCTTTATGCTTTATGCTTTATGCTTTATGTTTTATGTTTTATGATTTGTTTTTTCTTGCTTTTACTTTTTTAACCTTTTTAGGAGCTTCTGATTTTTTAGATAATCTTTCTTTAAACTTCTGAACTCTTCCCTGTGTATCTAAAAGCTTCTCCTGCTTTGTATAGAAAGGATGACAATTGAAGCAAATTTCAGTTTCAATTAATTCTTTAGTTGAGCCAACTAAAAACTGTTTGCCGCATGCGCACCTTACATTTGCTTTTTTGTAATAAGTTGGATGTATCTCTGTTTTCATAAAAACATGAAAAATGAAACATAGAAAATGAAACAAATTTTTATACTTGCTTCATGCTTTATGCTTCATGCTTTATGATTAGAATATTAACAAGTTTTCTGCAATATTGCAAGTCCTGTTAGAAGTAAGACACCCAAGACGCCTGTCGATGCGTTTCGTATCGGACTTCTAAGGGGGCAAGAGGCAAGAAAAAAGCAGAGTCAATAATGACTCCGCTTACAATTTGATTCTCTTAAAAAACGCGAATCACCTCTTCCTCGTAAAGCTGGTTAACTGATATTAAAGAATACCCCCTTCTTAGTTCGGGAGAATTTTCCATACTAAGCACTCTATTAATTTCAGCTAATGCGACCACTGGGTCTTCTGTAAGCCCCTTGAACTCTTTAATACTTTGTCCGTGAGCTATTCCAACGTCAGAGTCAAGAGTATCATAAGTCCAGAAGTAATTTGCAATATAGCGCATCAAGAAATCCCTTCTTTTTAGTGTTTCATTGTTCTAAAACAGAAACTTATTAATACTATACTGAATTTTTCATAATATTGCAAGAGGACAAATAAAAAGGCAGGCACAAATTAGCCCGCCATCAATCTATTACATAGATAACTTAAAAATCAATCATTGTTTGCTATATATATCATATTACCGAAAAAAGTAACCCTGTACAAAGTAAGATCGAAACAGGAATACTTTGACCAGTAGCTTAAAAAAATCTTCTTTGCAGCCCAATCGCTCCTAGCCTTAAACCTCTCAAGATTTAAATCTTCTTGGCCAAATTCGCTTCCTACAACTAAATATCTCTTCTTAAGATTAAAGAACATTGCATTCCTTTCTGTTTCTTGTTTAACTCTTCCTTTTTATAGAATATTTGTATTTTTTTCTGGTTAATTAACTCAAACCTTATGGGTGATCATTGTTCTTTTTTATCACTAACGACCAACTGCTCTTCAATTTTTCCTTGATGAAATCTTAGCACACTATGCAGCTGGTAGGTTAATCCCTCTTTATCACATAACCGATCCTCTTCTTCCTTAAAACTACTAATTTCTTCCTGTATATCCTTCCCTCCATCAAGATAGCGCAAGATCCAACGATCTAAAACTTTCTCTGGTTTCTCTGAAGTATTAGGTACTGTAATACTGTAAAAGAAGAAATATTTAATCTTCATATTTTTTCCTTGTTAAAGAACTGTTTTTCTGCCTTCGGCAGATCTCTCGAATGGAGACAAAACTAATTTATTATGTTATACTACTTCAATAGAAAATTCAATCTTACTTATGGAAAATCAAGATAAACTCGCCTACGCTGGAAGCTCCGGTGAGGCAAAGCAATCAGTTATTATAGAAATTAGAGCTGGAACTGGCGGAGACGAAGCCGGGCTTTTTGCTAGAGATTTATATAGAATGTATTCAAAATATGCTCAATCTCAGGACTGGGCGCAAAGAATTTTAGATTCTAATAATTCAGATATAGGTGGATATAAAGAAGTAGTTTTTGAATTAAAAGGACCTAGAGCCTATGATAAACTGCAATATGAAGGCGGAGTTCATAGAGTTCAAAGAATCCCTAAAACAGAAAAACAGGGCAGAGTTCACACTTCAACAGCAACGGTAGCCGTCATGAAAAAACCTGAAAAAATGGATATTTCTATTAATTCTTCTGATTTATCTATAGATACCTATAGAGCTTCAGGAGCCGGCGGACAATACGTTAACAAAACAGAATCCGCCATTCGTATTACTCACAAACCAAGCGGAATTGTTGTAACGTCTCAATCTGAAAGAAGCCAATTCCAGAATAAAGAAAATGCAATGAATATTTTGGCTGCTAGGTTATTGCAAGCACAAGAAGAATCTGATCTATCAAAACTAACCGAAGAAAGAAGACAACAAATTGGTTGGGCTAAAAGATCTGAAAAAACAAGAACTTATAATTACCCTCAAAACAGAATCACCGATCATAGGATAAATAAGTCATGGCATAACCTAGAAAAGATTGTTGATGGAGACCTAGGGCCAATTATCAAGGCTTTTCAAAAGCATGAAACATAAAACATGAAACATTAATCCGCCGATAAAGCGGATTTTGTTTTTACCCCCTATGCACCATAAACGGAAAGCTTTTCATTTGCGGTATAGGTATTTTTTATTGTAATATTTTAAAAATCTGCTTTTAAAAAACTAGCCCTGCTACTCGGACATTAAACGGCGAAGTCTGGTAGTAATCACATTCTACATAAGTAAAAAACGCCACTCTCGGCGTTTTTTATTGTTTCATGTTTTATGCTTTATGTTTCATGGACTTATCCTCCAATTGCCTTTATGTCAGCTTCGTATTGGCTTGCATATTTTAGTACTGAATTTGCGTAAGCTTTGCATTCGTACCTTGTGTAATTTCCACCACAGTAATATTTTGCAGCTGCATTAGATTCAGAAGAAGTAGCTCCATTATCTTGAAGTAATAATCCAGAAGTTAAGAAAGCGTCTTTAATATTCCATGGATTAGCTTTTTTCCCAAGTATACTTGTTGCCTGATTTTCGTAAAGAACCCAAGTGGAAGCAATGAATTGAGCAGGACCCATGGCTCCACCCCAACCGTAAGGAACTTTCTTGCTAGTATATAGAGGAATCCAGCAAGATACAGGAGTTTTTTTAGAATCCATTCCCAGGGATTCTGTTAGTGAAATAAACCCTGGTATGCTTTTTGGACTCATAACTCTTTGCTTTGGCGTACCCTGTAAGTTAGTTCCATTTCCTGTATTATAATCAGTTAGATAACACTGTCCAACATTTTTTCCCAAACTAGATTCTTGAGTAATAATAGCCAATAAAAATGCTGGCCTTACTCCGGTAATACCAGAAACATATTTTGCGAGATTTAAAGCTTCTTCAAATGTAGGTGCCTTAGAAACTCCAATCAATTCAAATATTCTTGATTTTATAGCAGATGCCTTTTTGTCAGCGTCTTGTTTATCTTTTAATTGTTGTTGATATTGAGCTTCTGTCAATTTTAAATATTTCTGTTGCTCAGCTTTATTGCTCTCATTTTGTTTTTTCTGTAAATTTTGTATTTTTATTGTTTTTTGAAGTTGAGTCTTCTCCCCCTCCTGTTTATCTTTTTGATTTTGCAAATAGGTTTGCAAATCCT
>Ga0154929_106_pt2 | contig 1371 bp, 1 predicted proteins | sample RifCSPhighO2_01_FD_105897 | JGI IMG/M metagenome (GOLD analysis project Ga0154929, IMG submission 105897) | Candidatus Staskawiczbacteria bacterium RIFCSPHIGHO2_01_FULL_34_27
AAAAATATATAGAAGGCTGTAAAATACTGTGGCATGTTTCATGAAACATAAAACATGGAACATGAAACAATTATAACACCTTGCTTCATGCTTTATGCTTCATGTTGTATGATTTGTATTCTACCATTTTTCTTTAAAATTTCAATGCTTAGCCTCATTGGCTTAAATAAAAAACCACTATCATAATGAAAGTGGTTTAAAGCGCGTTGTAGGATTCGAACCCACGACCTTCTCTTTGGCAAAGAGATGCTCTCGTCCCTCTGAGCTAAACGCGCTATCTTAAAAAAGAAAAGAACAGTTGCCAGTACTATGCCAGAAAGGCCCCTCGCCTTGAGAGTAGGCAATCGCAACAAGCAATATGCCGTTATTGACATAATAACTGGCAACTGTCCAGTAAAATACTTGCATTAACTTGTAAGCAATTTACTGGACAGTTTACTAAAGAAGAACTAATTTTTATTATCATAGCACTATTAATAAAAATTTCAATAGAATTATAAATTTACAAGAAAAAAGTCGCAACTAATTATAAGAAGCGACTCGAATCGGAATGGTAGGATTTGAACCTACGACCTTCGGGCCCATAGCTCCGATGCTCTAACCAGGCTGAGCTACACCTCGAATAGAAGATAAAAGAACGAAAGACACCTGTCGCTCATTTGCAAGTCACGACTCACCAATCCCGAAACCATCGGGTAGTGTTGAGCAAGGCTACAACAAGCAGCCTGCTTAGAATAAACGACAGGTGTCCAAAAAATTATTGATAATAATTTACAAATAATTTTTTGGACACCTATTTTATTAGTTTCTTAAAGTTGTTTCGAATAACTGGTTTTTGATTGATGAACCGAGTTAAACACCTAAGATTAAATAGAATTCCTTGTCTTCGCTAAAGCTTCGACCGGTAATTTCTTACCGTCGCCTTAGCGAAGGAGAAATTTTGTCTAAATAACCAAAGTCAACACTCAATATCTTGGTAAAACCAAAATATTTAAAAATATGATCCACGAGCAGCTTCCGCTACCCGTGCCTTGTTACGACTTAGCCCCTCTTACTGAATCTAGCTTAGGCCCAATTGCTTGGAACTTCGGCTATCCCCAGCTCGCTTGGCTTGACGGGCGGTGAGTACAAGACTCAGGAACGTATTCATCGCCACATAGCTGATTGGCGATTACTAGCAATTCCAACTTCATGAGGACGAGTTTCAGCCCTCAATCCGAACTGAGATCGGCTTTGATGAGATTATGCTCCACCTTACGGCTTTGCTCCCATTGTACCGACCATTGTACCACGTGTGCAGCCCAGGACATCAAGGGCCATGCTGATTTGGCGTCATCCTCACCTTCCTCCCAATTATCTCGGGCAGTCCTC